>ERZ772874.7-NODE-7-length-128620-cov-17.725944_pt1 | contig 128620 bp, 102 predicted proteins | sample MGYA00580586_ERZ772874 | MGnify/ENA primary metagenome ERZ772874 (study PRJEB29015, sample SAMEA2737952) | human oral metagenome | biome: human oral; feature: human-associated habitat; material: dental | place: China | collected 2154 ... | reverse complement strand
TGATGGCCTGCGCCGACGCGTGCGGCCACGCCGAGCCCGACACCGTGCGCGCGCTGCTGGCGTTCTACGTGCTCACCGGCCTCGCCAACCGCCACGCCGGGGACTGGTGGGGGCTCACCTACGCGAGGCTCCTCTACCCCAGGGCCAGGATGGCCTCCCAGAGGGTCAGCGAGTGCCTGGCCGACCTCGGCAGCGAGGACGCCAAGCGCCGCTTCGTGGGCGAGTACCTGCGCCTCGTCGGCAGGCGCGGCGAGACCGACGGAATCCTCATCGACTCCACGGGGCTGCCCAACTCCTGCCGCCTTCCCGTCACGGCCGTCTCCAACCACAACGGCGAGGTCAGCGAGGAGGTCCGCCTCATCTACGTCGCGCAGCGCGACACGGGCATGCCCCTCTTCTTCCGCCACGTCGCCGGCAACGTGATCGACGTCTCCACCGTCACCCGCACCATCGCCGAGCTCAGGGCGATGGGCGTGGACACCAGGTTCGCCGTCCTCGACGCAGGCTACTACACGAACGCGAGCGCCGACGCGCTGATGGGCGCGAGGGTGTCGTTCCTCGCGAGGATGAGGCCCAACCTCAGGACCTACAGGGAGGTCGTGGAGGGGCACCTCGACGGGCTCGAGGCCAGGGAGAACGCGGTCATGCACAACGGCAGGCTCGTGTACGTCAAGTGCGTCCCCGTGGGGATCGGCTCCAAGGGAGACCGCAGGGGCTACGCCTACCTGTGCCTGGACGCCGCAATGCGCCGCGAGCTCGAGCGCGACGCGGCCAGGAGGGCCGCCGAGGCCGGGCTCTCGGGCGCCGAGGCCCACGACTCGATGGCCTCGAGGGGCGTGTTCGTGCTCGCCGGCACCAGGAGGATAGCCAGGGGGAAGCTGCTCCCCCCCTGCCACGCCCGAGACCGCGTCGAGAAGGTCTTCGAGATCGCCAAGCAGGGCGGCAAGGCCCTGCCCGTCTGCGTGCGGAGCGAGGAGACCCTCGGGGGGCACCTGCCCGTGTGCCTCGTGGCCACCGCAGCGACCAGGATGATGTCGGACGTGCTGGCCTCGCGCAGGACCTCGCCCGCGGTCGAGTCGATGCTGAGGATCCTGCACGAGCAGCACGCGACAGGGTACGACGGGCGGCTGGTCACCACCGAGCCCGTGAGGAAGACGAGCGAGGCGCGCGGGGCCTTCGGGATCAGGTGCCCGGACACCATCGGGCTGCCAGTTGTGGGCTAAGGAAGTGCCGGGAACTCAGGCTTATCAAAGCGGCCTCATCGCTCATCTTAGATTCCTCCTCGGTTTGTGAGCCTGTTCTGAAGCCTCAGACGTATAGGAGACAAACTCTGGTATTGCCGCAGCGTAGACGTATAGAGACTGCCCGGGTAACCAGGTGCATCGACGGTGACAGCGGCATAGTATTTGGTTATCGCATCAGGGTTGTTGTTCGTCCTGAATATCGATTGCAGAGTGAGTGAGGGCTGCAGCAACGACGAGCTACGCATGCGCCTGTGCCTGCTGATGACCGTGTCCCACTTGAAATCATTGGCGCGCAGGTCGGATTCTTCCCAGTATGGCTTTGCCGAGACGCTTATTGGGAGATAGGACTTCTTATAACCCTGGTTGAGGAGGATTGCTGCTTCAGCGGCGTTCTCAGGAACCGACAGGTCGAGGGTCTTTGATCCAACGCCATCTTTGCGAAAGAGATACTTCATTTCATGGGGCACAAAGGTGTCTTGAATGCAGCTTACCGTGTACTCATCCGTGTCGTTGGGATCCACACTGCAGACCGCGACTATGGTCCAGCGAACCGTGACATAACCACTAGCGTCGCTAATGGACGGAGCGAAGATTGGCAACGACACGAGTTCGGTCGGCCGAAGAACGCCCTGATAGAGTGAGGTGACGCTATTTTCCTCGCAGCTTAGACATTCTGCTGCGCTACTTGGGCTAATGCCGAACCCATATTCCTCCTGTGGGTGAGAGTCATCATGATCGGCATAGTGCAGCATAAGCATGCGTGCCATGTGCGGGCTGATGTCTTCGCTTTGAGCAAGCATTTCGCTCAGCTTGTGCACCACAAGAGGGGACGCGAAGCTCGTACCCGCGGTTGCCGTCAATAGGTTTCCGCTCATATCGGCAACAACGAAGGTCTTGCTAAGGTCACCTCCGAACTCCAGCAAGTCAGGCTTGATCTTTGCTCCTTCGCGGCCAGGGCCTATGCAACTGTAAGGTGCTCGAACGCGAGCTCCAGCGCTATCAATCGTGTACGCACCCACGCTGATGCCGTTGACGAGGTCGGCAGGGGACTGAATGCGATTGAAGGGTTCGGACAGCTCGCCGTCGTTGCCCACCGCGATTGCGAACAACGGGCCTTCATGGCTCTCGTCTGCGCTTCCCGTGAGGGCGTCAAGCGAATACGTAAAGCGGCTTATGTCATCGTCGAGAATCGGTCCCGTCGGCCCGAACGAGATGTTGTATAGTTTGATGTCTGGACGGGTGGGGACAACTTGCTCAATGACGTCTATGGCCTCGTAAAGCTCGAAGTCGTTTGGGTCGCTCGTGGGGAGAACTCGAAAGCAATCGACGCCAACCTCGGGCAGCGGGAGGATGTCGTTGGCGTTCTTTCCAGAAAGCTCTCCATGCAGTATTGCACCACAGACAGCACCGCCATGATCGATGTAGTCCCGTGCCGCGGGAGAAGGCACGCAATCGTGGGCGGTTACGAAACCAGAAAGCAGTGGGACCGTCGGGTTGCAGCCACCGTCAAAGACACCAACCCTTACTAACGGTGAAAGTGAACCGGCTTGCACTTGCGGCGCAGGGGCGGTAAACCCCCTTCGCATGGGTTCGATGTTGACCCTTCCCAATGGATGTATGGTTCGTAACGGATTCATGCGAGATACGCGCTGTGCTGCCTCCTTGCTCAGGCGGACCGCGATGAATGTAACGCCGTTTGCATATGGCCTAACTTCGACATCCTTCAACTCAACACCGGCAATCGAGCAGAACATCTCGACTGCTTCATCCCTATCGCTGGCGAATGGGTGCAAGACAACTTCAACCGGCCCGGACTCCCAAGCATCATCGAAGCCCTGAACCTTCTCTTGGGGTTCCAGCAGGTCAAAGGAACGGACGGACATGATTTCGTTGCGCCATGCGGCCACCTCATCATTGCTTCCGCTCTTCAGTGCGTTCTGGAGATCTCTTATGCCCTGTGATGTCGTTCTGACGAAATAGAGCTTGGCATCCTGAGGCTCCGTCTTACTCTCATCTGGCGGGGTCGCGTCGACGTCAGCAGCCTCCTGGGATGAAACCACTGGTTCGTCTGATGTAAGTTTATAGCGCCTGCCGCCCACAATCTCCATGTCTTCGGAAGCGCGCAGCATGGCTGACGGAGTATAGGACTTCGCCTCGAATTTGGGCTCCATGCGAACGCAGAGGACCTTTTCGTCAAGGTAAAGCTCGGGGTCTTCGTCAATCGTCGTGAAGACCGTATCTATGTCTCGAAGAATGCTGGCTCTGGCCTCTTCGTAGGTATGAGGTCGCTCTTTTGGACCGCCGCTATTAGGGCGCGCTATAGCCTGGATGTAAGATTCCCCATGGGCGATGATAGGGAGCCTATCGGGCATTTGAATCGACCTCCTTAAGATCACGTGATACCGTTGCCGCTGATGCCCCAACTATTTCTGCAATCTCTCTGGTAGTCAGTTTTGGGCAACCCCGCTTTAGCGCCTTACATGCTCGCGCTCTTTCTGACTTTCCTCTCGGGTGAATTCGCTCGAACAGTATCTTGAGCGCGATTGTGTCAATGCCTTCGGAAGGGTCCATAACGGCTTGACGCTTAATCTGTTCGCATAACTTGCAGATATCGGCGGCGCTTATCCCGATACAATGTTTGCTCATATACGAGCGGACATTCATCGAGAGTTGATACCTATCTGTGGGTAGATGCCGTTCGAGAAGCTGATAGCACTCGTCAACGCCAGGAAGGTCAAGTTCGAGAACTCTGTCAAAACGCCTCCACATTGCGCGGTCAAGAAGCTCTGGGTGATTTGTGGCAGCAAGTATTACGCTGCTCTTGGGACAAGATTCGATTTCCTTGAGCAGCACGTTTACCAGCCGCTTCAACTCGCCCAAATCACCCTCATCGTCGCGGCGCTTTGCTATGGCATCAAATTCGTCAAGGAAGAGGATGGTTGGCTGCGCCTTTGCGTAATCGAAAATGCTTTTAATGTTTTGGCCCGATCTGCCCAAGTAGCTTGAGATCGAGGTCGCAAGGTTGAGCGATATTAGAGGGATGTCAAGCATGTAAGCAATCCAGTGTGCGGTGTAGGTTTTGCCAACGCCAGGGCGCCCGGTGAAAAGAACGCTGTTCGATGGCTCAATGCCGTCTTCATAGAATCGCTGCATAAGTTCGCGTTCGCGTATGAATCCACGGAGGCTATCCATAGCGCCTGGCGTGAGGATTGGAGGGTCAACCTCGGTGAATTCCTCGACATCGACGAGCGACATTCGGGTTTCCCGATCTACTGGCAGCACTTGGTTGCCGACAGATCGCACCGCGGAACGAGTGCCTGAGAGTGCCAGAGCTTTTGCGATTTCTTTGGAAAGGTCCGGCCGTTCCATTTTTAGCTTTCGCGAGACCGTCAGTGCAACAGTCTCGATTAGCTTCCTGTCGCTGCTCAACCCTGCGCTGATTAGTCGCGGAACATAGTCAATCACATCCACCGTATCACATCCAATCATAGGCAAGGTATTGAAACAAGCATACTATAGCCATCTATCAAGTGATTATCAAGTTTGTGTTTCATTATACGCTATATACTTGAATATGAAGCAGATATACGGAAAGTCCCAGCGACTTTGTGACGCATGGATAGCCTTGTACCCGTACGAATCGGGTGCAGGCCGCCTCGTGCTGTCTGCCAAAGAGAAAGGCAGATGACATGGGGGTTGATGACCATGGCACAGAGGCGCAGGAAGAGCCGCAAACCGCGCAGGACAACGGGCAGCAGCAGGTGGCGCAAGAACAGCCGCAGGTGAGCGGCGCGGACTGGAAGAAGCAAATCGCGGAGCGTGACGAGAGAATCGCCGCCCTTGAGCAGCAGGTGGCCGATGCTGCAAAGAGCGCAGAAGTTGCCGAAGCACTGCGAGGTGAGATTGATGAGCTGAAGGCCCAGGGTGAGTCCGACCGCATCGACTTCAAGCTGCAGCTGGCGGGCGTTCGCAACGTGAAGGCCGCTCGCGCGGTGCTGGCCGACCACGGCGGCGACGTGGATGCCCTGAAGGAGGCGGAGCCCTGGCTTTTCGCCGATGCCCCCGCCTCCCAGCAGCAAACCGGGAAGACCGGGCTCCCCAACGCGAGCACCAGTTCCGACGAGGGCAAGACCGTGAAACGCTGGCGCAAGCTCGCCGGCCTGGACGATTCCGACAACGACTAAGGAGGGCTGGCGCATGTCCAACTCAATCGCGTACACCAAGAACTACACCTCTATCCTCGATGCCGTATACCAGCGTGCGAGCGTGTCGGGGTGCCTGACCAGCGGGGGCGCATGATGCGCGCAGGTCGAAACGCCAAGGAGATCATGATTCCCAAGATCGAGGTCTCCGGGCTGGGCGACTACACCCGCAACATGGGCTACAAGACGAGCAGCATCAACTACGCCTTCGAGACGAAGACCTTCAACTACGATCGCGGAATCCGGCTCATGGCGGACGTCATGGACGTGGAGGAGGCCGGTGTTCTGGACTGCTTCGTGAAGGCTGGCGCGGAGCTGCAGCGCACGCAGGTGGCCCCCGAGGCCGACGCCTCCGCCTTCGCCTTCTCGTTCTCGGGATTGAAGGACGAGACCGGTACCACTGGCGCGACCGGACCTGCTGGGCCGACCGGTCCCGCAGGCACGGACGGCACGACCTTCACGCCCTCGTCTCCGCTCTCGCTCTCGAACGGCGTGCTCTCCATCGATCTCTCAAGCTATGCCACGCAAACGTGGGCCACCCAGCAGATAAATGCGGCCATAGCCGACCTGGACGACCTCTCAGAGCTGAGCTTCTGATGGCAGTGGGCACGATCTCGACGCGCATACTCACGGACATAGCGAACGCGATCCGCTACCAGGCGGGCGTGGCCACACTGTACAAGCCCCGCGAGATGGCCGCTGCGGTTACGGGCTCTCGACGGCACGGATGCTGGCAACTACCAGGCACAGTCGTACATGGCGCTCGAGGAGGGCATTCTCTCCGAGTCGGTGTTCTCCGACATCGCCGACGCGATACGCGGGCAGAACGGGTTCTCCACGCTCTACCAGCCGGACGACATGGCACAGGCCATCCTCGACCTGGAATGGGACGTGGGATACAAGGTGCGGGCGCTGCTCCTGGCGGACGGAACGCTCGAGTTCAACCACTACGACCGCAGGCGCACCGTGTACGGCGGGACGATCCAGCAGGTCTTCGAGGTGGATACGAGTGGGTACTCGTCGGCCTCCGCACGAAGCTGGGACTCCATCAAGCTGCTGGTAACCAAAGTCTACATCGACTCGTCCATCGCGAGCGTGGGCATAGCCAACTGCGCCCACTGGTTCAACGCCTTCACCAATTGCACCGAGGTCGTAGGCTTCGAGAACCTGTCGGGTCTCACCAACGGCGCGCAGATGTTCACGAGCTGCACGTCCCTGAAGACGATCTGGGCCACGAGCTTCACCGGCGCGATCACGACCGGCACGAGCATGTTCTACGGATGCAACAGGCTGGTGGGAGGCACTGACGGCTTCATGCCCACGTCCACGAGCTCCTACAGCGTGTGCAAGCCGGGCACGGGAGGCGTGCTGACGAACCCGAACGCTGACGCCCGCGAGTGGTTCGGGGTCTTCGTCTACGACGACGGGCTGCTCGAGTTCACCACAGCGGGAACCGCCGACGCCACGCGAACGCTGCTCGACTCCGGGCGGATGTGCGCCAACGCCAAGTACCAGGCGGTTGGCGTGACACCGGGCTACTCCTACCGCACGCAGTTCCGCACGGTGCAGTTCAAGGCCGACATGGCGGCACTCACGCTCGCCAACATGTGCCACTGGCTCTACGGCCTGACGGCCGTCACGAGCGTGACTGGCTGGGCGAACCTCTCCAACGTGACATCCGTGCGCTACGCGATGAACGGGTGCACCGGCGTCACGTCGCTCGACCTGCGCGGCATGGACCCGTCCTCGCTCACGGACCTGTTCTACGCCTTCGCAGGGCGCTCGGCACTCACGACGATCTACGCGGACTCCACCTGGGCGCTGCCGAACACTCTGTGTGCGGAGTCTCACGGAAAAGCGCATTCTAACCGTGTCGAGAGGTACAGACTGCGCCTTTTGATCGCTCCGAGAGGCCTCGCCAGAAAGTGCAAGGTTACGCCGCATGAGACGTTCGAGAAGATGCGCGAGATGCTTGAGCCCTAGAACCCGGAGCACGAATTCGAGGACGGGCTCTTCAGGCAGTCGGTGTCGGAGTTCGGCCGAAGGGTTACCACGCCGTATTAGGATAGGGTTAGCACAACCTTGCTGTTAAAAAGGCATGCGAATAGGTATACTCGTTTTGTAAGACGCTGGACGGAGGTCTGATGGACGAGGTGGTAGTCGACCCCCACGCGCTCAAGCACGGCCTGAGTGAGGAGGAGGTCCGCCACGCTTGGTGTACGCCGATAGCGTGTAGGCAACGCGGCGGGGAATGTGACCCGCCAACCTGGGTCGCGATAGGTGTGCTTCCCGACGGGCGCATGGCCGAGCTGGTGGCGCTCGAGGACAGCCAGGGGCGGTGGCACGTGTTCCATGCGATGGTTTTGCCCACCAAGAAGTTCAAGCGGGAACTCGGCATGGCGAGAGGGTGAGCGGAATTGGCGAGATTCAAGGCGGCGGACGGTTCCATGGTCACGGATGAGATGATTGACGGCTGGTGCGAGGCGCTCGACCGCGATGAGTGGCCCGAGGGCTGGAAGAGCCGGAGCGAGATCGTCTACGGGAGGCTCCCGCTGAGCGTCGGCGGAACGGTCACTCTCTCGATAAAGGTCCCGGTGGCCATGAAGCAGGCAATTGCGAGCGAGGCGAAGAGGCGCGGGACTTCGACCAGCAACTACGCCCGCACACTGCTCGCCGAGGCCCTGCTCGCCGAATAGAGGCGTCTGAGGATCTGAGGACGGCTGTGAGGGGCCGGAGGGATGTCGCTGGCCCTTTTCATCAGCCCCTTCTCCACCTTTTCGAGACCGCAAAACGGCTTAAGGTACTGCACTGGCGATATCACCCCACCGAGGTGCCGGGCGAGCTGAAGCACAGCAAGAGGCGTCGCGACGTCAGCACGGAGCAGACGTGGATACGTCGCTGGCGTCGAGGGGCAGGCACGTTAATAGGAGGTTCAGAAGCCACGGGGCTGAGAGTTCTGCGCGGTGGATCTCGTAGCTCTCGTTCGCGGAACCTGGGATTGACGCGGCAGGCAAGCCGAAGCCAAGGCCGGGAGAAGGGTCTATGTAGGCGGTGCGGTGTGCTCCCATCAACCCTTCCCTTACGGAAAAGCGCACTCTGTCTGCGCACCTCACCAAAAGACGCACTCTGCATGAAGAGCGCGCGAGCATCCCGAGCATTCCCACGTTAGGTGAGACTCTGGCATAACTGTAAGCGGCGGCACAGCTTTGAGCGCGACCTACAAAACAGGTCAGAGGACACACCCTCTGGCCTTGCATTCGTGGTGGGCGTTAGAAGATTTGAACCTCTGACCCCTTCCGTGTCAGTACGAGACTATGCAGAATCCGTATCGTTTTGATACATTCCATATCGTGCCAAAACGTACTCTGTGCCGCGATTCTACCACTCCGCCCGATACCATTCCATATCAAGTTATACATGGGTTGCGTGCAACGCGCGTGCAATACGCGTGCACTTTTCTGAAAGGTCGCTGCACGCGTGCCGTATGCAATACGGGCACACGGACGCCGCTGCGCTTCGCAAGAGCGGGACGGAGGGGCAAGGATGGCAGCGGAAGTCGACTTCGAGGGCTTCTCCGAGGGCTCGCTCGAGAGCCTGGGCGGCGGCAGGTGGCGCGCCCGCTTCTCGCGCACGACCGCGCACGGCCGCGAGCAGGTGAGCCACACCTTCCAGGCCAAGGGGAAGAGGGGCGCCAGGAGGCGGGCCGAGGAGATCCGCCGCGGGCTCGACGAGCGCGAGCGCAGGTGGGAGCTGCCGATGGAGGTCACCGACGAGGACATGCTCCTGCCCAACTTCCTGGAGCGCTACATAGGCGCGCTCGAGGCGGGAGACGGCATCGCGCCCACGACGGCCGCCAACTACCGTCACTGCGCGCGGCACGTCTGCCGCTACCTGGGCAAGGCCCGCGTGGACGAGATCACCGGCGACATGGTGCTCAGGATGCAGTCGATGCTGCTCGCCGACGAGCTCTGCCCCAACACGGTGGCGCGCGCCCACCGCTTCCTCAAGCAGGCCCTGCGCTACGCCGTGGACGAGGGCATCATCGCCCGCTCCCCCTTCACGCGCCACGTCAAGGCGCCGAGGAGGACGCAGCCGGAGCCCAACTCGCTCGATCGCGATGGGCGCGAGCGACTGCTCTCGTGGCTCGACTCCGTGGGAGACACCGAGATGACGCTCGCCATCAGGCTCGGGCTGGCCTGCGGGCTCAGGCGCGAGGAGATGTGCGGACTCAGGTGGAGGGACGTGAACCTCGACCTGCACCTGCTGCGCGTGCGCGTGGCCGTGTCTCAGTGCGAGGGCAAGGCGTTCGTGAAGGGACCCAAGACCCCGAGGAGCAGGCGCGACGTGCCGCTCGAGCCCGACCTGGAGGCGCGGCTCGCCAGACGCAGGAAGCGGGTCGCGCGGGAGTGCTCTCCGGAGGCGCGCGAGCGCGTGGGCGACCTCTACGTGCTGGGAAACGCGCGCGGGAACTACTACTACCCCGACCGGCTCTCCAAGGAGTTCGGCCCCATATCCAAGATGCTCGACCTCAGGGGGACCACCGGCAGGAGGATAGGCCTGCACGACCTGAGGCACACCTACGCCACCTACCTCGTGGCGGCCGGGACCGACATCAAGACCGTGTCGTCGCTCATGGGACACGCCAACGCGGCGATGACGCTCAACACCTACGCGAGCGCCGACCCGGACGCCAGGGCTTCGGCCCTGGAGACCATCGCCAGGCAGATGGCAGCGAGGCCGAGGCGTGATGTGTGGAGGCGTCCGGCGCTAAGCGATAGCGACGACGCGGAGGGCGAGGTCTGGGAGCTCAGGGTGGTGTAGGAGAAAGCAGCTCACCGCTCGCCCGCTTTGTCACCACGCCTGGCACACCGTGCGTACGGCCCATGCGACAATTGATAAAAGGTTGCGCAGACGGGAGCGCCAATGAATGAGAAGGACGAGACAACATACAAGCGCCTGCTCGACAAGTCCCAGGAGGCCTTCCTCCTGGCGATCGAGCTCTATAACAGGCCGACAATCCGCTACCACGCAGAGGGGTGCTGCTTCTTCCTCTGCAACGCGTGGGAACTCATGCTCAAGGCGTACCTCGTCAAGCACGAGGGCGGGCAGTCCATCTACTACTCCGATGGCGACCGCACCCTCTCCCTCTCAGACTGCCTCAAGCGCATCTTCACCAACGAGAACGACCCGTTGCGCCGGAACATGGACGTGGTGGTGGAGTTCCGCAACACCTCCACGCACTTCGTCACCGATGAGTATGAGCTCTTCTACGGCCCGGTGCTGCAGGAGTCGGTGCACTACTACGAGGAAAAGCTGCGCGAGCTGCACGGCATAGAGATCAGCGACCGTATTCCCGAGAACTATCTCGCGCTCTCCGTACGCAGGGGCACGCTCGACCTCGACACTATCAAGGCGCGATACCCGCGCGAGGTCGTCGAGAAGATGCTTGAGCTCGGGTCGTCCATAGCGGCAAGCAAGCCCAGCGGCGCCGGCATCACCTACGCGACGGAGCTCAGGCTCACCAAGAAGCACGGCGAGGGGATACCCGTCCGCATCGCGAACGACTCGGACGCCGCCGTGACGATAATCAAGTCCCTCACCGACCCGGTCGACAAGTACATCTACCGCACGAAGAGCGCGGTCGCCTTCATCCGCCGTAGGCTCGACAAGGAGGGCATCACCCTCCGAGTGAAGGGCGAGCCGAAGCGCTTCAACAACTTCCACTTCAAAGTATTCGCCGACTTCTACGACATGAAGGGCAGCGAGCGGTACAGCTACGACCTGTCACTCGGCGGAGAGCAGCCAAGCTGGTGCTACTCGCAGCAGGCAATAGACCTCATCCTGCAGGAGATACGCCGCGATCCCGGCCACGTCATCGACTCGATGCGCAACGAGCTTGCCCGCAGGAGCAGAGCCTCGGACGAGAGTCATAAGGAAAGCCGACCCCAGGAGCAAGGGAATTCTAAGCAACCCTAAGGCTCCTACCCCCATTCGGGGACCCAGCTTTGTTCCACCCAAGTCGGCTTTGCGATTACATGATACCCCGCAGCGACAGGCTCCGCACCGCGAGAATCTCTGAGCCTGCGAAGACCGACCCCGGGCCACAAAACATCCACGCACCTCTGACACATCTGCATCCTTGCCACTTGGGGTAGAATATTCGCAGATGGGTCCGGGATGACCTCTGACGCAAGTCACCGGGCCTCAACGCTCGGACAGTACCCCCGCACGCGCGGCGCAAGCCAGCGAACCAGGCGGGGTCATTTTACCTGCAGAAACTTTATGCATTATGTATGCAGCGCAGGTCGCGGGGATGCCTATTTAAGGCTTTTAGGAATTTTGGTGCAATTTTGCGTGACATAAACTGAAAGCAGCCCAAAGGCAAGCCTCTGAGCTGCGAAGATGTGGTGGGCGTTAGAAGATTTGAACTTCTGACCTCTTCCGTGTCAGGGAAGCGCTCTCCCCCTGAGCTAAACGCCCGAATATGTGCGCTTTGCTGCGCAACGGTAGCTACTATAAACGATGCAGGCGACAGGCGCAAGGGAAACTCTCTCCTACTTCACAAGAACGTCCCATGGGGCTGTCACCTGGCTTTCGACCAAACTTTACCCCGGTCAGTCCCCGCTTTGCACGAATCACGAGTAACGGCGGTCCTGTGAGACGAACGAGTCATTGGTGACAGTCCTCCTCACGATAGAGGCTTACCGAAGAAAGAAGTGCGAGCGAGCGAGCGAGCGATGGAGACGATCTTTCGCGCTACCTGCGCCCCTTCTTGTGACCCATCGGGATACGTATCTCTCCAGCATGCGCTTGGCCGACATCCGCGCTGCCCCCACCACCTTTGCCGCTGCCCTTGGTGCCCCACCTGAGACGATCAAGACCCCTGTTCGCAAAACGCCGCAGGCGCCTCTTAGCCCTCTGCCAACGTACGTACAGAGTCCCATTCCCATAGGAGCGCAACCCCAGGAGCGGCACGGCGGCAAGGATCGGCAGGAAGTACTCGAGCATGCGCCATATAACATAGCCTGCGGCGATCTCAGAGCCAAACATGCCACCAAACAGAAAGGCAAAGCCGCCCTCCGCGCCACCCGTACCCCCAGGCAGCGGGATCGCCGATGTCAGAAGCTCGAGCATCGACCCACAGGCTAGGCAGGTGAGGAGGTCAGCCTCCTTTCCAAAGGCGTTGAGCACGAAGAACGGTAGTGCATAGAGACAGCCGAGCTGTACGAGTGTGATGCACGTCGTCAGTAGCATGCCACCTAGATTGGTCGAGGCCGCCTTGAAACCCGTCGAGAATTCCAGAATTTGTGTGTTTACGACTTCATGCCAGTGATCGTAGCGCTTGACGAAACCGAGGCGCCTCAGTAAGGAGAGTCCCGTGTTTCCCACCACTATGGCCAGCTTGGGAAACAGGCAGACCGCCACGAGGCCTGCGACCTCAATTATCTTGAAGCCGAAGAGCAGGGCGCCTATCACAAACACGTTGCCATAGGCGCCCACAAAATAGTCATAGCGAAGCAGGAGCATGAGTGCCGCAAAGATTCCCTCGCCCGCCTCGTAGACGATGAAGCGGGTGTACTGCAGCGCTCCGGCCCCTCCCACAGAAAGCCCCGCCCGCGTCAGGCGAAAAACCTGTGCGGGCGTTCCGCCCGTCCCGTTGGGCGTGAGGTTAGAGAAGAATATCCCTGAGGCCTCGACGCTCATGAGGTCACGAATGCCTACCGGTGACTCCTTGTCCGTGACGACCGCAACGACATAGGCCGACACTCCAAGAACATAGTAGATCACATAGACGAGCACGCCGGCTAGGACCCAACGCTTCTGCACGCCGCCCAAAGACAAGAGAAACTCACCCATCTGCCCAGAGAGCACGAGGTAGAGCGTATATGCGACAGCGACCGCAGCAAGGAAGACGACGCTGTTCCGTACACTGGAGAGGCTTTCGCGTTCGGTCTTCGCCTGATTTTTGGAGACCGACGCGCTGGCGGCCACCTTGATCTTTGGTCCCTTCGGCCGCGTGGGCGAACTCTGCCTATTGTCCACGCTCTTTTTTGCCATACAGCGCTCGCCTCCCCCGCCTCCCCCATATGGTCCTACGACTCGATCTCGATGCCCCCAAGTCCCACGAAGCAACGTCAGGTCCTACGCACCTCCTGATGGTACCCACTCCCTGCACCGCAACAGATAGACCCGCCGCCTCACCACCTGTCTAAGACGCGGAATCTGCACTTTCGCGATACCCATACCGGGACTCGAAGACACGTGCCGACGCCATCATCCGCATGTATCCCACCTGTGGACCCCTGGCGCGCCTCGCTCGCCTTGGAACGAAAAGCCGCCGGCCAGTACACACCCCACTCTCAAGCGGGGCGCCGACGGACGTCACATCGCTGGGGAGGCGACGAAGCCACCTCCCAAGCAACACTGTCCATCGTAGATGACGACGCTCTGACCCGGAGCAACACGGCGCTGCGTCTGAGCAAAACGCACATACGCCCACGGGAGCTCGTGCATATCGTCTGCCGGATGTGGTTGGACGTATGCCAAGGTAAGACGACCAGTGTGACGGCTTCGCACGAGGTAGTTGCCTGCGGGAGGCGCCGTGCCAAGGATCCAGCGTGCATCATCGAGCTCAAGCTCATCCCACATGAGGGCGGGACTGCCGTGGTCGGCGCTCACGTAGACGACGTTTGCGCCCACGTCCGTCGACACCACATAGCGGCGAGGCCCTCCTCCGAGGTCGAGCCCTCTGCGCTGGCCCACCGTGAAGAGGAAGGCGCCATCATGCTGTCCCAGCACCGCGCCCGTCTCCCACTCAACGATATCGCCGGGACGACGTTCCAGCACATCGAGCAAGAAGCTCCTGATACCCACCTCACCCACAAAGCAGATGCCGTCCGAGTCGGGCTTTGCCTCTACGCCAAGGTTGCGCGCAGCGCACATGCGTCGCACTTCGGCCTTGCTCTCGATGTCACCCACCGGGAAGAGCGTGCGAGCAAGAACCTTGGCACCCACACGCCAGAGGAAGTAGGTCTGGTCCTTGTGCTCATCACAGGCGCGCAGAAGACGCGTTACGCCGTCTGCGTCCCTCTCGACTCGGGCATAGTGGCCCGTCGCGATGTAGTCCGCACCCTCCGCGAACGCGCGGTCGGCAAAGGTCCCGAACTTGATCGTCTGGTTGCACATAACGTCAGGGTTGGGCGTGTAGCCATGCGCGTAGGCAGAGACGAGGTAGTCGACCACGGTCCTCTTATACTCGCGCTCGCAGTCCCAGACGTCAAGGCCTATGCCCAAGCTCACGGCGACGCGCTCGGCATCCGCCAGGTCATCTGCCCAGCGACACTTAAATCCCGGCAGGTCGCGACTCCAGTTGCGCATGTAGACGGCATGCACGTCGTAACCCCGCTCGACGAGGAGCGCTGCCGCAAGTGCCGAGTCGACCCCACCGCTCATGCCCAGAAAGACCCGGTGCCTCATGGCAGCCCTGCCTGACGTCCCTTTGAGGGAACATGCGCACGAAGCCGCGCCGACACCTCTGCCATGTGCTCGTCTGAGAGGCACAGACGCTCCATCTCCTCACGCACCACCGCCTCGATAGCCTCCGTCACGTAGGCAACCTCCTCCGCAGTCGTCGGTCTGCCCAGCGTGACGCGCAGGCTTCCCGCAGCGACCTCGTCGGGCATGCAAATCGCGCGTAGCACGTGGCTCACACGCATCTTGCTCGCCGCGCAAGCCGACCCCGTCCCCACGCTCACGCCACGACGTTCGAGCAAGATCACGAGCCTCCTCGCGTCAAGCAGAGGAAAGCTCAGGTGCAAGAGTCCTGGCAGACGCCACCTGCCCGTTCGAGGACCAGACACCCATGCCCACGGGAAGGCGGCGCAGAGCCTGCCCTGCATGCGGTCACGTAGGTCACAGAGGCGACGTGACTCTTGGCCCCTCATCTTCTCGGCAAGCTCAAGCGCACACGCGAAGGCGACTGCCCCGGCGACGTTCTCGGTCCCCGAGCGCAGGCCTCCCTCTTGGCCGCCACCCAAAACGAGCGGCCTCAGCTCGACCCCGTCCGCCGCCCAAAGCAGTCCCACCTGCTTGGGTCCGTAGACCTTGGCGGCCGAGAGGGTCAGGAGGTCCGCGCCCAGCGAGCTCACGTTTACGGAGAGGTAGCCGGCGGCCTGTGAGGCATCCACGTGCAGCCAGAGTGGACGCCTCTCGCTCACCTCGAGACGGCGCCTGCGCTCCCTTGCCACAGCGCGAGCGATCTCCCGCACGGGCTGCACCGTGCCAATCTCGCCGTTCGCGAGCCCTATCGAGACGAGTCCCACCTCAGGCGTAAGGGCCGCAGCCACAGCAGTGGGGTCGACACGACCGCAGGCGTCGACTCCGACCACAACATGCGGGCGCACCCCCGCGCAGGCGAGCACGCTCTCGTGCTCGATGGCATCGACCACAACGGCGCCGTCAGTTACCGCGAAGGCTAGGTTGTTTGCCTCAGTCGCGCCTGCGGTTAGCGTGATGCCGTCCGCACGGGCACCGATCACATGCGCCAACCTTGCGTGGGCTTCCTCAAGCACGTGCTTGGCCTCGCGGGCACGAGCATAGGGTGCCGACGGGTTCCAAAATCTCTCTGACAGATAGGGCCTCATCGCGTCCACGACACGTGGGTCCATAGGCGTCGCGGCCCCATAGTCCAGGTAGGCCTCCATGGCGCTTGGCTCATCCATGACACAGCCTAGCGATGGCTCATGTCGCCGTTGACGCCAGGTAGGCCCTGGTCGGGAAGCTGCTCGCCCACGACCATGTTCTGGAAACGCGTGGCCATCCACTCATTGGTGTAGTGCTCGTCTATCAGCACCTCGAAGGCGTTTGCAGGTCCTTTGCCCAGCGTGCGCTTCGCACGCATGTAGAAAGCCGAGACCGTCATGAAGATGTCAAGACCCAGATAGACAGCAATGAGCAACGCGAAGGTGACCTGCCTTCTCGTCGTGGGCTCACCAATGCGATAGAGCAGCTCGGGCATCACCACCCTAACCCAGAGCAACCCCAGGATGCCCCAGATCACCAATGTGCGCCACGCTACCCACTGCGTAATGTGGTCGAAAAGACCTAGGTACGTCCACGATTGCGCGCGAAAGAGCGTGAACATGGCCCACCCCGCGAGCTGCTCCAGACAACCGCCAACGCAGGCCATGCACACGAACACCCGCGAGCTGCTCACGTGGCGACGTCGCAGGAGAAAGCCCACACTGGTAAGGACAAGCGCACCCAAGCCATAGAGAGGCGAGAAAGGACCCCAGACGAGGCCCACGCGACTTTGCATGATGCCCGCGCTCACGAACATCCAAGCCTCCTCAAGCAAGAGGCCGGCCACGGAGCCGATTGTGAAGATGAACACGCCTTGGTACCAGCCATAGTGCATGATAGTAAGGTACTTTTCGCGAGCTGCGGCATGGGCGCGGCGCACCTCTTGGCGCTGCCCGCGCGTTAGACGGACTCCCTTGAGATGGGAGTCTATAGTCGCTTGTGTGAGCTGCTTATGGTCGATGGCACGCTCAAGGTCCTTACCTCGACCGAGCCACAGCCAAAAGGCCCGTGTCAGAAAGAGGACGGCACGAACAAGGAGGAACAGAAGGAAGAGCGTGAGGATACTGGTAAGCATGGGACTCCATACTGCGCACGAGACGAGCTGGCAAGGCGAGAAGAGCATACCCCATGCCAGCCCAGAGTGGGGAACCTCGCATGACAGGCCCTGTCGGTCCGCTTGCATCTGCGCGACTGGGGCACAGGGTTTGAGGAGGGCTGAAGGAGGACGGGAGCTGGGCGCGACAGGGGTAGCGGCTGGACGCAACAGGAAATTGTCGCCAGACATCCTGGTGACCCATCGTCGGCAGATCGTCCACCAGTGCTCCACGACAGCCAAGCTTTTTCAAAATCATGCTTGCATCGAGCGACGGGGTCACGTATAGTATCTGTTCGTTCGCGGGCTTGGCGCAGTTGGTAGCGCGCCACCTTGCCAAGGTGGAGGTCGCGGGTTCGAACCCCGTAGCCCGCTCCATTTGAAAGAAGGGCCGAACGAGTTCGGCCTGTTTCATAGGGCGAGATGGCCAAGTGGCTAAGGCAGAGGCCTGCAAAGCCTTTATCCTCGGTTCGAATCCGGGTCTCGCCTCCAGAGAAAGCAAGGGGCGGTCGCAGGGCGGTCGCCCCTCTTTGCTTCCTAGTGGTTTCTTTCGGTGAATGACACCCGCTCGCATGATGCCTGCGATGCCCCCTGGACTTCACGTCCCTGCCTATCTCGCCTTCTCATGGCATCATGCCAGCAGCTTGACCATACGAACCCGAGTCCCTTGACCTGTTGGCTTGCGACCGATGGTCACGGAGTCGACCAAAAGGCGCATGAGCTTGATGCCACGGCCGCGCTCGGCAGCCTCGTCCACCTGCGGCGTGTCTTCGTTAGGTCCCAGCTCGAACCCACAGCCGCAGTCGGTGACGTCCACCACCACGCGATCCCGGTAGCACGCAAGCACCACCAGTGCGCACTCGCCTTCCGTATGGTCGATGGCATTGCCGATAGCTTCCCCCACGGCTAGGATCAGGTCAAAAAGTTGGTCGGGCGTCATCCTCACAACGCGCAATCGCCGCTCCATGCACGCCCGAGCACTCGCAAGATCACAGGGGTTCACGCGCACGATGCAACGCCAAAGCGGCACGGCAGAGGGGTCGAGTTCCTGTACCTGCCGCGTACACCTCGCGGCTGAGACAGGAGCGAAGTCCACGAGCCGCGAGAGCCTCATCACTCTCAGCACTCGCTCGTTGGCATCGGTGATCGAGAGCAGTCCGCCGACGCTCCTCATACGACGCACCTCGCACAAGACAAGCCCCATGCCAGCGGAGTCGATCACAGCTACCTGAGACATATTGAGTATGATGCGGCGGCAGCCGTCGTCGATAAGCTTCTCGACGAACCGCTTCACGCGCGGGACGCTCGTGACGTCAAGGTCGCCATCCAGGCGGACCACAGCGATGTTAGGGCAAATTTCCATGCTTCATATGTTCCCCAAAGAATGGCTCGCTAGTCGTTGGATACGTTGGGCCCTTCGCCCTCGTCCCCACCGTCTAGCTCATCAAAGCGCAAGAGGACCATCGCGACATCATCCTCCAGTCTCCGCTCGGTGAAGTTGTCAAGCACGTTGAGCATGCGATCGAGAAAACCCTCGAAGCCCCGAGGAGCCTGCATCATGATGGCGTCGCGAAGCCCCTCGTCACCAAAGAAGTCCCCTGTGGGCGAGCGGGCCTCAGTGGTGCCGTCGGTATACAGAAGCAGCATGTCGCCCTCAGAGAGTCTCACGTATCCATTCCTATACCTCATCTCATGAAATGCTCCCACGACGCCGGACTGAACGTCCAAGCTCTCTACCTCCCCGGAAGCACGAATCAAAAGTGAGGGGGGATGACCTGCTGAGCAGTATGTGAGTGTGCTCGATTGCCTGTCGACAATTCCCACGAAGAGCGTGGCAAAGGTCTCCAGACGAGAGAAGCCGAGTAAGAAGTCATTGAGCAGGCGTACCATGCGTGCCGGCTCAAGGCCCTGCCATGAGTAGGCACCAAGAGCCGTGCGTACCGCAGCCGAGACTGAGGCGGCCTCGACGCCCTTGCCCGAGACGTCGCCCATGATGACGCACGCCCTCTTGTGAGGAAGCCGTATAAGGTCGTAAAAGTCACCACCAATGACCGCTGCGGCCGTTGCGGACGAGTAGATGCCTTGTGTGGAGATGCCCTCGACGCTCTGAAGCTCGTTTCTCATACCGGTCTGCAGTGCCTGCGCGATGCGCTTGTCCTGGTTGCGAGCCTCATCTCCCAAGACGAGCTCGCGTATGTCATGGGCGACAGCTCGCAGGAAGGAGAGCTCGATCTCATCGAGAGGCTCCGCACCCGCCTCACGCAGCACAAGGTAGGTACATCTCTCTCCCCAGAGGCATCCCAGGTCGAGGACGGCACCCACGGACGGCGCGCCTAATCCCTCGAGCCACTCGGCAAGCTCATCCTCGTCGGGTATGGCGCGTACCCCCGACTCGGTGATGTCGTCTCGCCCACAAGCCTGCATGGGCACCGAAAGGCCAAGGCTCACGGTCAAGGGTTCCTCCCCTCCCGGCAACTCAACTGTGGGGATAATGGATCCCGGGATCGGGGCATGTATGGCATAGATGCTCGCTCCCAGCTCCTCGCAGGCGCTCGCGAGACATGACGCAACCTGTGTCCTGTTTGCGCCCCCAGTCTCCATGAGTGACTCCCTCAGTTCGGAGGCCACATTGTCCAGATGGCTCGCCTTACGCTGACGTAGGGTCGAGAAGACGCCCACGAGCTGCACGGAGAGGTACTGCGCAACGGCATCCAGAAGCTCCGCATCCTCGCGACGCGTTGGGTGAACCTGATCCCAACCCACCTCGATGAGCGCTATGACGTGCCCGCCAAACCAGACGGGTACGGCAATGAAGCTCACGAAGGGTGGCAGGGTCGACGCCCTCACACGATGGATCTCGTGCGTCGCCTCGTCGAGCACCTCTCGCCTCGTCAGCCTTCCCTGCCTGAGAGCGTCACGCGTTGGGGCGAGCACCCGCAGCCTCAGGGCGTGGCCCGCACTGGTAGTGAGCCTCTCTATCATGCGCCCAGAAGCCACAAAACGGGGCATCTTGACATTGGCGAGCGAGACGCTTTTGCCCTTCAGGTGATAGCCATCCCCCTCCGCGACAAAGAAGACCGTTCCCGAGGCCTCCATCGTCTCTGTGATCTCCTCGATGACCTTCTCGAAGAGCAGCGAGACGTCCTTGGTGCCCAGCGTATCGAGCACAATGTTGAGCGTCCCGGAAAGACGGCGGTTCACACGGGAGAGCTCACCCACGAGCCTGTCTCGCTCCCTTTGGGCAAACTGGCTGGCATCAAGCTCGTGAGCAACGAGGATGCAGGTCTCTTTCGCAACACCTACTCGTTCGGAACGTATGGAGAGCTCGACGGAGGTTCCGTTGGCGCGCGTGCAGGTGAGCGTCGAGGGACTGCCGTCCGTAGCAAAGGGAAGGGCAGAGAACGCGAAGGGGGAGTCTGGCAGCGTGACAACCCTCGACGAGAAGAGTGCGCGTACATCCAGCCCGGCAAGGCTTCCACTACGCGTGAAGAGCCTGTTCGCAGCATCGTTTGCCACAAGGATACGCCCGGATCCGTCAAAGACAAGCATGGCGTCACTCGTTAGGGAGAGGAGGCTGTCAAGTGCGGCATTGACGTCTCTCTTACCTATGCCGTCGATCCTGCGAACGATCCCCTGCGCCATCAGCCCTCCTTCTACCGGTCGGCACGCTATGGCCAGACGCTGACGCGAGACGGCCGTCTTGACGAAAAAGAGAACCTCCCGAAGGAGGCCCTCTGCTCTTTCCTATGGTGTCGGAGGCGGGACTTGAACCCGCATGACCGTTATGTTGGTCACTAGCACCTCAAGCTAGCGCGTCTGCCAATTCCGCCACTCCGACATGGGCTGCGTGCGCTGCAGCAGAACCTATAGTATCAAACAAATCGGATGCTGCAAGTACTTTTTTGAGAATCTCGCACTTATCAGAACTTCGCCTTGGGACCCCGGTCACGTGCCAGGCCACAGTGGGATCCTGTGATCCCTATGGCCGCAGCGCTGCGCCTTGGACCTCAATGCCAAGCAGCTCATCAGCCTCACCCAGCGAAGCTGTCGCCGTCACGCTACTGAGGGTTCTCTCCATCGCCCGCGTACGCCTCCCTACAAGGCCGTTAATGGTCTTTGAGGCGGTATTCAGTTGTCGTTGGGCCTTCTCAAGCTCCATACGGTATTTGGGCAGCTCTGCCTTCACGGCTGCCAGCACCTTCTGTATCTCGTCCGCCCTCTTCTGGATAGCCACCGTCTGAAACCCCATTTGCAGCGCATTGAGCAGCGCCGCCATGGTGGACGGTCCCGCTACGCTCACGTGCCACTCGCGCTGGATCCTCTCGACCAGTCCGGTGCGATTGACCACCTCGGCATACAGGCCCTCGAAGGGTAGAAACAGGACGGCAAACGGTGTTGTTGCCGGTGGAGCGACGTACTTCTCATGAATGTCCTTTGCCTCATTTTTCAGACGGGTCTCCAGCTCCTTCCACGCTGCGCGAATGGCCACGTCATCCCCTGCGTCCTTGGCATCCTCCAGATGTCCGTAGGCCTCTGCGGGAAACTTTGCATCGATTGGCAGGTACACGAACTCGTCACCCTTGCCGGGAATCCTGACTGCAAATTCCACACGGTTGAGACTGTCTGGGACGGTTGCCACGTTGGTCTCGTACTGCTCCGGCGAGAGCACCTCCTTCAGAATCGCCGCAAGCTGCACTTCTCCGACAATGCCTCTGGTCTTGACATTGGAGAGTACCTTGCGCAGGTCGCCGACGCTTTGTGCCATTCCACGCATCTCGCCGAGGCCTTTTGACACGGAGTCAAGCTGCTCGTTAACGAGCCTAAACGAGTCGTTGATGCGATCGTTCAGCGTCTTCTGAAGCTTCTCATCTACCGTGGAGCGGATCTGTTCGAGGCTCCGGTTGTTGTCATCACGGATTGCGACGAGCTGTTGAGACACGCTGTCCTGGACACCCCTCAGCGTGTTGCCAATAGCGGTCTGCATGGCGGCGTGGCCCCTTTCCTGAGCGACTCGCACACTATTGAGCTCCTTGACCGTGCTCATCCGGAAATTCGCCAACCCGCGCTCCAGATCGCCGACCTTGCCTACCATCTCGACGAGTCGTCGGTCGAGCACATTGACGACCAGCTGGGACTGCTCCCTCGTATGCCTCAGCTCTGAGTCGATCTTGCCCTCCATGAGCGCGGGGACCGACGAGGAGGGACCCGCACGGAGCCAGCCAACGATTGAGAGAACGGCTGCCGCAACGGCCACCAGGGCGACGGCGATGAAGGCTAAGGTATCAATCTGCATGCACTAACCAATCTAATCTGCTCGTTGGGAGCCTCGTGCCGCACGGCTGTCGTATATGACGATTTGAGAACGTGCCCCGCAGATCCTAAGGTACCGTGAGACGGACGTCAACTGGGCAAACGCCCTTGCGAACGTGCCCCGCAGACTCTGGGGCACTACGGGCTGGTGCCATTGGGGCGTCAAGCCCCTCTGCGTCAGATCCCTTCTCATGTCTTGTCACGAAAGGTCTCGTCACGAGAGCTTGACCGAGCTCTCCTTGATGGGGTTGGGCTCTGCGAAGTGGCAGGCACAGTAGTGATCGCCCGCAACCTCGCGCAGCGTGGGGACCTCCTTGATGCAGCGCTTATGCGCTATGGGGCAGCGCGTGTGGAAGGGACACCCCGAGGGCGGGTCGATGGGCGAGGGCACGTCACCTGCGAGGATGATGCGCCTGCGCCTGTGCTGGATGTCTGGGTCGGGCACGGGGGCGGCGGAGAGCAGCGACTGGGTATAGGGGTGGTAGGGCTCGGCGTAGAGGGACCTCCAGTCCGAGTGCTCCATCAGGTGGCCCAGATACATGACGGCCACGCGATCCGATATGTGCTGCACCACCGAGAGGTCATGCGCGATGAAGAGATATGCGGTCTTGTACTCCTTCTGCAGATCGGAGAGGAGGTTCAGGACCTGAGCCTGAATGGAGACGTCTAGCGCCGAGACCGGCTCGTCGCAGATGATGAGCTTGGGACGGATGGCGAAGGCACGGGCTATGCCCACCCGCTGGCGCTGTCCACCGGAGAACTCGTGGGGATAGCGGTTGATGTGCTCGGGGTTCAGGCCCACGACATCCAGGAGCTGCCGCACGTACCTCGTGCGCTCGGCCCGGTCGGGCAGGGTCTTGTGGATCAGCAGCGGCTCAGAGATGATCTCCCCTATGGTCATGCGAGGGTTCAGTGATGCATACGGGTCCTGGAATATGTACTGGATGTCACGATGCAGGGCCTTGAACTCGCCTGTGCCCATCTCGGCGACGTCCCTGCCGTCGAAGATGACCCTGCCTGACGTGGGCGTGGTGAGGCGCATGATGGTGCGACCCGTCGTTGACTTGCCGCAGCCTGACTCGCCGACGAGTCCAAAGGTCTCTCCGGGGTAGATCTCGAAGCTCACGTCCTCGACGGCGTGAACCTTCCGCGCACCCCTGCGCCTTGAGGAGATCACACCCGACTCGACGGGAAACTCCTTCGTGAGGTGCTCCACGCGAAGCAGCGGCTCCCCACGTGCGGCCTTCTCCTTACACATCCTGCCCCTCACCTTCCCCTGCCGCCTGGGTCTCCTGCGCACAAATGTCTACCGTAGCAGTCGTCTCCCTGCGGGACCTGGAGGTCTCAGGCGCGTTCTTCGCGATGAAATCGGCCTCGTGCGAGTAGTGGCAGCGGGAGTAGTGGCCCGTCTCGCTCACGTAGAGCGTGGGCTCCTGGGACCTGCAGAGGTCGCTCGCATAGGGGCAGCGTGGCGAGAACGAGCAGCCCAAGGGTGTATGCACGAGCGAGGGTGGGTTACCCTTGATGGGCGTGAGCGGTCGCTTCTCATCGATGGCAGGATCGGGGATGGAGCGCGTGAGACCCCAGGTGTAGGGATGCAGGGAGCCATAGAAGATCTCCTCGGCGCTTCCGAACTCCACGGGCTGGCCGGCGTACATGACCATGATCTTGTCCGCGACGTCCGCAACGACGCCCAGGTCATGCGTGATCATGATGATGGCGTTGCCGCTCTTTTGCTGCATCTCCTGCATAAGCTCGATGATCTGCGCCTGGATTGTGACGTCGAGGGCAGTCGTGGGCTCATCGGCGATGAGTATGTCTGGGTCGCAGGCGAGCGCCATGGCGATCATGACGCGCTGGCGCATGCCACCCGAGAACTCGTGTGGGTAGTCCTTGACGCGCTGCTCGGGGTTGGGTATGCCCACCATGCGCAACAGCTCGATCGAGCGCTCTAGGGCCCTCTTCCTCGAGTAGCCGCGGTGCAGCCTCAGGCCCTCGCCGAGCTGGCGTCCGATGGTGTAGACCGGGTTGAGCGATGTCATGGGGTCCTGAAAGATCATCGCGATGCCGTTGCCACGGATGTGCCCCATCTGCTCATCGCTCATCTTGAGCAGCGACTCGCCATGGTAGCGGATGTCACCGCCCTCAATGCGGCCTGGGGGCATGTCGATGAGCCCCATGATGGCAAGCGACGTGACCGACTTTCCCGAGCCAGACTCCCCCACAACGCCGAGGGTCTCCCCCCTGTCAAGGGTATACGAGACGCCGTTGACGGCCTTGACCACGCCGTCTTGCGTATGGAAGTACATCTTGAGGTCATCGACCTCGAGCAGGTGCTGGCCTTCGGGGACCGGCGCCTCCTTGAGGTCGCGGTAGTTGGTGTCGTGCCTCTTTCTGAACAGCATCATGCGTCCTTCATCTTGACGTCGAGGGCGTCGCGCAGGCCGTCACCGAGCAGCGTGAAGGCGAGCACGGTAAGTAGGATGGCGAGGCCGGGCATGATCATGAGCCACGGTTGGGTGGCAAGGAACTTCTGCCCGTTCTCGATGAGGATGCCCCAGGAGGGGTCAGGCGGGACGACGCCCATGCCCAGAAAGGACAGGGCGGCTTCGGTCAGGATGGCGCCGCCGATGTTCATCGTCGCGTAGACGACGATGGAGGCCACGGAGTTGGGAAAGATATGGCGCATGATGATGCGCGCGTCAGAGGCACCCATGGAGCGGGCGGCGTCCACGTAGTCGTTCTCCTTGACCGAGAGGATGGCCGAGCGAAACACGCGAGCTATGGATGGCCAGCCAAGGACACCGATGGCTATGAAGACGTTCTGGATGCCCGAGCCCAGGACCGCCAGCATGGCGATCACAAAGAGGGTGTAGGGAAAGGCCAAAAAGATGTCGGCCAGGCGCATGATGATTGTGTCCCAGATGCCCCCGTAGTAGGCGGCAAGCGCGCCCATCACGAGGCCGATGACCGTCGAGATGGCAGTCGCGAGCACACCGACCGCCAGCGATATGCGAGCCCCGTAGATGACGCGCGAGAGCACGTCGCGACCCACCTGGTCGGTACCAAAGGGGTGCTCGACACTCATCGGAAGGCGCGCATCAAAGAGCTGCTCCGTCGGGCTGCCCAGCGCCTGCGGCACCCAGAGGTCCGCCGTGAGCGCCACGACGACGATGAGGACTATCCAGACAGCTGCGACGATGGCAAGCCTGTTCTTTCTGAGCCGCGCCCAGGCATCACCCCAGAGGGTACGTGAGGGGGCGCCCATATCGGGTTCACTGCCCTCTGCTGGCGCCGCCTTACGCTCATCCTCGGGCGTCTCGATGCCAACGGGCTCGTCCTTCTTCCAGAAACACAGGCGTGACGTCATACCTACCCCCCTAGCCCTGGCTCTTGGGACCGCCATACCTGATACGGGGATCAAGGAAGGCGTAGCTGATGTCAACGATGAGATTGATGACCATGACCACCAGGACGATCACCGTCACCGATCCGAGCACGATGGGCCAGTCACGCTGGGTGATGGCGCGATAGGTCTCATAGCCGACACCTGGCCAGTTGAAGACCGTCTCGGTCAGGATCGCGCCAGCGAGCATGGCACCGAAGTCTATGCCAATGTAGGTGACGACCGGGATGAGCGCGTTTTTGAGGGCATGGTGCAGGATGGTCGCGCGGCGCGAAAGACCCTTCGCACGAGCCGTGCGGATGTAGTCCTGGTTCATGACCTCAAGCAGCTGCGAACGCATGATGCGTGCCGTGTAGGCCGTCGAGACCGAAGCCAGCGTGATGGCGGGCAGGATGTAGTACATGCCGCTGTCAAACTCTGCGTGCGGCCCACCCGCACCAGAGATGGGGAGGTAGAACGCCTCGCCCGTCGCATCCTTGAGGATAATGCCAAAGAAGAGCTGCAAGAGCATGCCCAGCCAGAACGCGGGCATGGCGACGAGGATAGACGTCGAGAGCGTCACGAGAACGTCCCAGAACGAGTAGCGTCGTATCGCCGACACCATGCCCGCAAGTATGCCTATGAGCGCCTCTATCACTATGGCCACAGCCGCTAACCTGATGGTGTAGGGGTACTTCTCGGCGAGGATCTGCGAGACGGCTTTGCCGGACTGCTGATACGAGACACCCAAGTCCCCATGGAACAGCCCCGTCACATAGAGTGTGTAGCGCTTCCACAGCGGCGTCTCGATGGTGTTTCCGGCTTCGTCACGAACGATGCTGCCGTCAGCGTCGGTCTCGATGAGGTGATAGGTGGCACGCAGGTTGTCCTCGGTCACCGGATCGAGCCTCTTCTCGCCCGCCATCAGCTTGATGGGATCTCCTGGAACGACATTCTGCAGCAAAAACAGGATGAGCGTAACGCCCAGAAAGACTGGGATGAACTGCAGAACACGCTTTACGATGTATCTACCCATGTAGAGCTTCCCCCTCGAGCAGACCCGTCCGCCAAAGTTGCGACGTCCCTCCCATTTGCCTTCCCGTGACATCAGGCAGGGTTTCCAAGAGTACCACTGTCCTTCTGAGCGTCCCTGGCAAGTCATCCCGATGGCCTCGGGGCAAAAGGGGCCAAACGCAAAGGGAGGGCATCGCCTCTGATGCCCACCCTTGAGACAAACGTACGTACATCAGACGCTGCAACCTACGCCTTGAGCGTCGCCGTCGCGAGCTCGGCCTTGGTCTGGGGATCCAGATACAGGCTCGCAACCCTCTTGCCACCGACCCAGTTGTGGGCATAGAACATCAGGGGGACGATGGGCATGTCCTCGCCGATGAGCTGGTTCACCTCGCGGAACCTTGCCTTGCGCTGCTCCTCGTCGGCAATCTGGCGAGCCTCATCGATGCCCTTGTCAACCTTGGGATTGTTGTACTTGGAGTAGTTGTTGTCAGCGGTGCTGTAGAAGTTGGGATAGAGCATGTTGTCGAGCGTCGGGTAGTCAGCTATCCAGCCCAAGCGACCCATCGTGTAGTCGCCACTCTTGAGCTTCTGGAGGTAAGAGGCCCACTCCTGCGACTCCTGCGTGACCTTCAGGCCAACGGCCTGGAGGTCACTCTGGACCATGGACATGATGTCCTCATGGCCGCCACCCGAGTTATAGGAGAGGACAACCTCCGTACCAGCCAAGTTGTTCTCGTCGATGAGCTTCTTGGCCGCGTCCTTGTCGTACTTACAGTCAGCCCAGGCGTTGCTCTGGCCGGGATCCAAGACCTTGGGAATGACATTGTCCGCTGGGATGCGCGTGCCCTCGAAGAGCGTATCGCAGATGCTCTGGCGGTTGATGGCCAGCGAGATGGCGTGGCGCAGCGTCTTGTTGGGCATCTTCTCGACGTTGATGGCAAGATAGTAGACAGAGAGCTCGGCACCGGTCAGAACCTGGTGGTCAGGCGTCACCGTGTAGCCGTCGTCAGACTTGCCGTACTTCTCGATGCTCTCGTTGAAGCGACCGGTGGGAATCATCGCCATATCGAGGTTGCCAGCCTCGAACTCGCGAAACGCGGTGTCGGGGTCCTTCTGGATGGAGAAGTTGATGCCGTCGAGCCGTGCCTTGGTGCCATAGTAGTCATCGAAGCGCACGACGTTGATGTACTGGTCGGCAACCCACTTGCCATCCATCTTGAAGGGACCGTTGCCGATGGGAGCGACGAGGAAGGAGTCGGGGTCATCGAGGGCGGCCTGGGGCACGGGCGCAAGCGCGGGATGCGAGCAGACGGTCGGGAAGTCGGCCATGGGCGACTTGAGGGTCACCTCGAAGGTGCTCTCGTCAACGGCCCTGAGCCCCGTGAGCTCGGTCGCACTCCCTGCAAGGAACTCATCATAGCCCTTGACCGGCGACAGATGGTAGTTGATCTCTGACGGGGTAGCCATCTTGGGGTTGACGATACGCTCCCAGCCACGTTTGAAGGAGGCGGCATCCACGCTGTCCCCATTATGGAACTTAGCGCCCTTCATCAGATGGAAGGTGAAGACGGTGTTGTCGCCATTGGCCTCCCAGCTCTCGGCTGCCTTACCCACGACCTTCTCCTTGTCCCAGTCGTAGTCGGTCAGTGCGTCGAAGAGGATGTGCTCGACTTGCGTACCCTGATCCTCCTGAGTGTTGTAGGGATCGATGGCGACGGGATTGTTGATGTAGTACTTGAGAGTACCACCTGTGGCCGTCCCAGAGGCACCCGCACCACCTGAGCTGCCGCTCTTCTTTCCGCAACCGGCGAGGGCGGCAAGCGCGCTTGCCGCGAGCCCTCCCGCGACGAATCCGCGACGACTGAGCGCGTGATAATGAGCCATACGTTCCTCCTGTTTATCCTGTTGCTGACAACGCCGGCTACGCCTCATCGCCGAGCGATGACAGCGCAATACAGGGGAATTTTACATGAGGGCAGATGGATCACATACCTTTTCCCCTCGACTTTTACCAAACGGCAACCTTCGTAGCTAGGGTGACCGATCTACGCTCGCCCAGGGAACGAGCTACGACGCTGTCTTCTCCCACCCGACATCCTGCGGCAGAACGGTCTGGAAGAGGGCGGGACCGAAGTTGGCGAGCCCCTTCTTGGTGACGACCACGTCGGGACCTGCGTAGAGCGGGATGAAGCAGTAGGACTCCAGGGCCTTCTTCTCTGCGGCGTTGTAGGCCTTGAGCTGATCTGCGCTGTCCTTGATGGAGTTGATACGATCGAATTCGGCGTCGAGCTCGGGCGTGCCCCACTGCGTATAGTTTGACACGGAGTGTGAGCCAAAGATCATCTTGCCGTACCACATTGCGGTCACCACAAAGCCCCAGCTCGTCAGGATCGTGTCCCATTCGCCGCCGGTGAGCGTCGAGGAGAACTCGGAGGCGGCCTTGTTCTGCAGCTCGAGCTTGATGCCGGCGTCCTTAGCCATCTTCTGGATGGCGGCGGCACGGTTCTTGGTGACGTTGGAGTCACCAAAGACGACGAGGTTGAACTCCACGCCTCGACCGTCCTTGGCGTAGTGGCCGTTCGCGTCCAAGCTGTAGCCTGCGTCCTCGAGGGTCCTCTTCGCGGCGGCGACCTTGTCATCCGCCGATGCGAGACTCGTCACGTCGGCAGGCATGTTGTTTTCGTAGCCGTCCCGCCATGCCGGGATGAGGATGGAGCCTGGGGTCTCCTCCTTCCAATTGACGCCCTGAAAGACGATGTCACGCAGCGTTGCGGCATCCAGGCACTGGCAGAAGGCCTTGCGCACCGCTCTGTCGGATAGGCCCTCACGGGTGCTGTTGACCTCGATGCACACGAGGGAGAGTCCGTCACCGCGACGGACCTCGGCATCGGCCATGGAGCTGAAATTGGAGAGCATCTCGGCAGAGCCAGACGAGCTCGATCCCGTCGCATCGATCTCGCCGTTCTTGAACGCGTTAAAGAGGGCCTGGGCGTCCATCTGCTTGTAGGTGATGGAGTCGAGCTTGGCGCGCTCGCCCCACCACGTGGGATTGGGAACGAAGGTGACCTGCATGTCATTGACGGAGTCGATGGTGTAGGGACCCGCCCCCCACTCGCTGTGGGGGTTGGAGTTCCAGCCATTGGCGAAGGTGTCGGCGTTGACGGCGGCGGGGTGCACGAGGACGTTCACGAGCATCTCCGCCGGGTAGACGGGCTCGGAGAGGGTGATGATCGCCTGCTTGTCGCTCGCTCCTGGCTCAACACTCACCATCTTGTCCCAGCCGTCGGTGGCCGCCGGCGCAAACGAGCCATCCTTGCCGCTGAGGATCTGCCAGGCGGCTTGGACAGCACGCCAGTCGAGTGGCGTGCCGTCATTGAAGCGTGCCGCGTCGTTGAGGGTATAGGTGATGACCTGCCTGCCGCTCTCCTCGCTTGACTCGATGCTGGTGACGAAGTCGGGATTGGGACTGATGCTGGAGGCCGTGGCGTCCACCATGGTGAGCACCGTTGGCATGTAGTACGACCAGAAGGTACTCATCTCCGACGTGTTACCCTCGACGCTGAGGTAGTTCCAGTTAGGACCTACCTCGCCTGCCGGAAGGACCAGGGTGCCGCCGTCTCTAACCTCATCGCGGCCCTTGGGGTTGTTGTAGGTCTTGCCTCGCTCGGGAAGCGGCAGCCTAGACAGGTCGGTGGTCGCAGGCGTACCGTTCTGGGGCTCGACGCCGGCCGGACCTCCCGTAGTGGGGCCAGCGCAGGCGGCAAGCCCGAGGCCCGCCAGCGCAGCGGTCCCTCCTGCGATGCCAAGGAAGTTGCGGCGTGAGAGGGTGTGTGCCATGGTCTCCTCCAAATGTCAGGCGCGTACACATATGGTCAGAGTATAGGAGAAATACTCCAGAAAAAGTTGTTCTGGACAAGACCGTAACACCGCTGACGCCCGGAACATGCTACGCGCCAAAGACCAAGAAGGGAGCCCGAAGGCTCCCTTCAACCTGCCACGGTCCCAAAGGACCGTTGAGGCAGAGGCGACTACTCCTTCTCCCAGCCTACGTTTTCGGCAACGATATCCAGCAGCAGGGCCGGGCCCCAGTTGGCAAGCCCCTTCTTGCAGACGATGACGTCCGCGCCACTGTACAGGGGGATGAAGGCGTAGGACTTCAGGGCCTCCTTCTCGGCCTCGTTGAAGGCCTTCATCTGCTTGGCGTGGTCCTCAATGCCCGTGACGGCAAGGAACTTGGCGTCGAGCTCCTTGCTGCCCGCATGCGTGAAGTTAGACTCAGACGTGCTGCCAAAGAGCTGGCCGCCGTTGTTGTACGTGGCACTGCTGACGCTCCAACCAAGGAGGAAGACGTCCCATTGACCGCCGACAAGCGTCTTGGAGAAGTCGGAGCTGGGCTTGTTATCGATCGTGATGTTCATTCCGGCATCCTTGGCCATCTTTTGGATGGCGGCGGCACGGTTCTTGGTGACGTTGGAGTCACCAATGGTCGTGAAGCCAAAGGCCACCTGCTTGCCCCCCTTGGCATAGTAGCCATCCGAACCTAGCTCGTAGCCGGCGTCCTCGAGGGTCTTCTTTGCCGCAGCAATCTGGGCATCGGCGGTGATATTGGCCGAGACATCCTGAGGCAGGTTGTCCTCGTAACCGTCCATCCACGGCAAGATGCTGAGGGAACTCAGGCGATCCTCCTTCCAGTTCACGCCCTGGTACACGATGCCTAGGATGGTCTCGGTGTTGATGCACTGCATGAAGGCCTTGCGCACCTCGATGTCCACGAGGACGTCACGGGTGGTGTTGACCTCCAGGCAGGTGATGGACTTGCTGTCAGAGCGCCGGATCTCGACCTTATCCATGCCCTGGAAGTTCGAGAGCATCTCGCCCGTGCCTTGCTGGCCAAGCTCGGTGGCGTCGATCTCGCCGTTCTTGAAGGCATTGAACTCGGCCTGGGCCTCCATCTGCTTGAAGGTGATCGACTCGAGCTTGGCCACGTCGCCCCACCACTTGGGGTTGCGCTTGAAGGTGATCTGGGCCTCATCTACGGAGTCCACGACAAAGGGGCCACAGCCCCACTCGTTGTGGGGGTTCATCTTCCAGCCATTGTTGAAGACCTCGGGAGTGGCGGCGCTGGGATGCAAAAAGCCGACCAAGGCCTCATACGGGTAGTAGGGCTGAGAGAAGGTGATGATAGCCTGCTTGTCATTATCGCCCTTGGTAACACTCTCCACCTGACTCCACCCATCGGTGGATGCGGGGGTGTAATCCGAATTCTTGCCATTGTTGACCGTCCACGCGGCCTCGACCGCACGCCAGTCTATGGGCGTGCCATCGTTGAAGGTTGCCTTCTCGGCGATGTTGATGGTCACGACCTCCTTGCCATCGACCTCCTTGACGGAGGAGGAATCGATGAAATTGGGATCGGGCTCAAACTTGCTGGCCGTGGCATTGCAGCGGAAGGGAACTACCGCCGAGTTGTAGCAGAGCCAGAACCACTTTATATAGACGGTGCTGCCATTGACGCTGAAGTAGTTGAAGTCGGGACCCACCTCAGCCACGGGGAACGTCGCGGTACCGCCGTCCTTGATCTGATCGCGACTCTTGGGATTGTTGTAGGTCTTGCCCTTCTCGGGAAGCGGCAGCTGGTTGAGGGGTGTGGTTGCGGGGACGCCGTTTTGAGGCGAGGCACCGGTGGCTGAGCCAGCACCGCCAGAGCCGCCCTCCTTCGCGCATCCCGCAAGCCCGAGGCCTGCCAGCGCGGCGGCAGCTCCTCCAGCAACTCCCAGAAACGTCCTACGAGAGACTGAGTATGCCATTCGTTTCCTTTCCTTGGGACTATTGGTCGCAAAACAATCTTACATGATACAGGAACTGTGAGCTCGCGCACAAACCCACCTGTCCTTTTAGGTTCGCCGCGCGTCGGCGACAGGCCCTAGAGCAGTCCCTCCAGCTCGTCCACCGTCTGCAAGAACGTACCGAGCGCCTCGTCCACGACCGCCCCCGAGGCCATGTCGACTCCGGCGCCAGCAAGCAGCTCGATGGGCGGCTTTGAGCTGCCGCCCGCAAGGAAGGCGAGGTAGCGCTCGCGAGCTGTCGCGTCACCGGCGAGTATGCGCTTTGAGAGCGCGACTGCGGCAGCAAAGCTCGTGGCATAGACGTAGACGTAGTAGTTGTAGTAGAAGTGGGGGATGCGCTCCCACTCATGCGCTATCTCGTCGTCGAGCGTGACGGCAGACCCATAGTAGAGCTCGTTGAGCTGCGCGTAGCGCTCAGAGAGCGCATCGGCGCCCATACCCTTTCCCCTGGCGCTCGCCTCGTTGACATCGCGCTCGAACTCCGCGAAGAGCGTCTGGCGAAAGAGCGTGCCCCTGAACTGCTCACAGAGGTGGTTCAAAAGGTGCGCACGCTCGGCTGTATCTTGGGCGTTGTCCAACAGGTAGCGCAGAAGCAGGCACTCGTTAGTCGTGGAGGCGACCTCCGCCACGAACATCTCGTACTGCGCGTAGCGGCCAGGCTGCGCCTCACTCGCGAGGTGGGTGTGCAGGGAGTGGCCGGTCTCGTGAACGAGCGTGAAGATGTCGTCCAGCGTGCCCTGGTAGTTGAGCAGGATGAGCGGCGTCAGCCCGCGTCCGCCCGAGGAGTACGCGCCGCTCGCCTTGCCCGGCGTCTCGTACACGTCATACCAGCGCTCGTCGATGGCACGGCGCACGACGCCCAGATAGTCCTCGCCAAGGGGCGCTAGGGCCCTAAGCATGAGGTCACAGGCCTCATCGAAGCTGTAGCGCCTGTCATCCTCCTTGGTAAGGGGCACATAGAGGTCCCAATAGCGCAGCGCGTCGAGCCCCAGCACGCGACGACGCAGCTCCATGTAGCGGTGTAGGGTGGAGACATTTTTATGGACGGCATCGATGAGGCCCTGGTACACCGAGACGGGCACCTCTGTGGGTGCGAGTGCAGCCTTAAGCGTGTCGGCGTAGCGACGTGCATGTGCGAAGAACTGTAGCTGCTTTGTCTGAGAGCCGAGAAGGGCGGCGCTCGTGTTCTTGATCCTACCGTAGGCGCCATAGATGCTGTGGTAGGCGCTCTCGCGAAGCGCCCGGTCACCACTTTGCATGAGCGGGAGGTAGCTGCCGTGCGTGACCGCATGCCTGTGACCCTTTGAGTCCACCGCGTCCTCGAAGCTCATGTCGGCATCGTTGAGCATAGAGAAGATGGCCTCGGGCTGGGCGGCCATCTCGCTCGCCTGGGCGAGGAGCGCCTCCTCGGAAGGGGCGAGGACATGGTCTTTGAGGGCGCGTAGCTTGTCGATGGCGCGGCGATAGAGGCTAAGGTCGGGCGTGTCCGCATACCAGCCGTCAAGCGTCTCGTCAGAGAGCGCCAAAAGCTTGGGGGCAAACCAGGCGGACGCCGCGCCAGCGCGGGCGATGAGTGCGCGCAGCTGGACCTTCAGGTCCTGGTATTTACCCACACGCGTGTCCTCGTCGGCACGGCGAGAGACGTAGTTGAAGAGGCGCTCGAGCTCGAGCGTGGCGTCGTCGTCAAAGCGCAGGTAGCCGAGAAGCCCCGCGCCCGAGCCCATGGCCTTAGGCTCCCAGGCCGCATACTTACTCTCGAGGCGCCGGGCCCTCCCAAGCGCACACACGAAGGCCTCATCGTTCTCAAACAGTCTGGTAGTGTCCCACCGATAGCGCTCGGGGATTTGCTCGCGCCTCTCGAAACTGGGAAACTCGTGCTTGTCCATATATGTTCCTCCATGTTCATGGGATGAGCCGAGGACCGTGTGCGCAGAGGACCTGCGGCACGCTCGCAGCATGTGACAGTCGGTTACGTTAGCTCTTGTCCAGGGTGGGAAGCAGTGACTTCGCGGGAATGAGGACACCGTCCTGGTAGACGAGCCGCTCGCGCGTCCGTTCCACCTTGGGATCGGGAATCGGGATAGCCGAGAGCAGAGCCTTGGTATAGGGATCCTGGGGGTTAGAGAACACCTCCTCGGTGTCGCCCTGGTCAACTATCCTTCCCAGGTGCATGACGGCGACACTGTCAGAAATGTGCCTGATGACTGCGAGGTCGTGGGCGACAAACAGGTACGAGACCTTGAGCTGCACCTGCAGGTCCTCGAGCAGGTTTATGATGCCTGCCTGGATCGAGACGTCCAAGGAGGCGATGGGCTCGTCGAGCAACAGGATCTTGGGGCGTGTGGCCAAGGCGCGGGCGATGGCGATGCGCTGGCGCTGGCCTCCCGAGAACTGGGGAGGAAAGCGGTCGACGTAGTCGGGATTGATGCCCACGAGGTGCATCAGCTCGCCAATGCGACTGTTGATGTCCTTGGACGACATCCTCTGTGCCCTCATCGGCTCGGCGAGCACGTCGTAGATGGGCATGCGCGGATCGAGCGAGCTCATGGGGTCCTGGAAGATGATCTGCATGTCGCGCCTGAGCGCGCGACGCTCGCGGTTGTTTCTGAGCGAGGCGACGTCCGTGCCAAGAACCGAGATGCTGCCGCTCTCCGGCTTCACGAGGTCCATGATCTGCATGAGCGTCGTCGACTTGCCAGAACCGGACTCGCCGACCAGGGCGAGCGTCTCGCCCTCGTGGATCGTGAACGAGGCGTGGTCGACGGCGGTCATGGTGCCCCTGTTCCTGCGTACCAGGCCCTTGCCCTGTATGGGGAAGGTCTTCACGAGGTCCTTGACCTCAAGCACGACAGGCCGCTGGTCGCGGGGCACCTCCGCCCACTTGGCGGGCAGGGGCTCGAGTGCGGGGTAGACCTCCTGGAAGCTGAGATGCCGCTCGCGTATCGTGTCAAGCCTGTGACAGCTCACGAAATGACCCTCAGTTGCGTCAAAGGCCTCGAGGAGCGGCTCTGTCTCGTGGCAGACGTCAATGGCCATCGGGCAGCGGGGCGAGAAGGGGCAGCCCGACGGGATGGCGGCGAGTGAGGGAGGGTTGCCCCTGATGGGTACAAGGCGATGCTCGGCAGCTACGTGCGGTTTGGGCACGGCGCCGAGGAGGCCCATCGTATAGGGATGCGAGGGACGCTCAAAGAGCGAGTCGATGCTCGAGCGCTCCACGGCCCTGCCGGCGTACATGACCATAACGTCATCGACGGTTCCTGCGATGACGCCAAGGTCGTGTGTGATGAGCACGACGGCTGCGCCCGTCTCCTTCTGGGCGACGGCAAGAACGTCCAGTATCTGGGCCTGGATTGTCACGTCAAGCGCGGTCGTCGGCTCGTCCGCGATGATGACATCGGGGTCGTTCGCGATGGCGATGGCGATGACCACACGCTGGCGCATGCCACCCGAGAACTCATGCGGGTAGGCATCAAGGCGCTCCTCGGGTTTCGTGATGCCGACCGTGCGAAGTAGCTCGACGCAGCGCTCGCGCACCTCACTCTTGCCCATGGCGGGGTTGTGGATGAGTAGCGCCTCAGCGAGCTGGTCGCCTATGGAAAACATGGGAGTGAGCGCGGACAGCGGATCCTGGAAGACCATCGAGATGGACTTGCCACGAAAGTTCGCCATCTCCTCGTCAGTCTTGCCAATGAGCTCCTCCCCAGCGAACTTCACAGAACCCGTCACATGCGCGTTGTCATCCAGAAGTCCGATGAGGGAAAGCGCGGTGACAGACTTGCCCGAGCCCGACTCACCCACGATGCCAAGCGTGCGGCCGCGCCATAGGTCGAAGTTGACGCTGCGGACGGCATCGACCCTACCCGCCTCCGTGTTGAACGAGACTTTGAGGTTACGCACGCTCATGATGGGGTCGCCCGTGGGCACCCCCTTGGGGCCATTGCCCTCAAGGAGCTCATTTGCGAGGGTCTCGTCCTTGGGGACCCACGATGCCCCCTCTGCCTGGGTCGCCTCGCTGGAGGCGCTGGAGGTGCTGGTCTTGCTGTCCTGTGCCTTGTCGGCCATGTCCTCTCCGTTACTGTCGGATCTACGTGGGAAGCTGCCTTAGAATTGTTAGGCTCGTGGCTTGGTCAGAAGATCGTGCCCCTCTGGGATGCCAGCCACGCCGTCCTTCTCGTCCTGCTCGCCCTCATCATCCTCGACCGAGCCCGTGGCACGGGAGTACGGGTCAAGGGCATCGCGCAGCCCATCGCCGATCATCTGCATGCTCACGCAGAGGACGATAAGGACGACAGATGGGATGAGAATGACCCACGGGGACGAGAGCATCGCAGAGGAACCCTGGCTCAGCAGGTAACCGAGGGAGGTATCGGGCGCCTTGATGCCCAGACCGAGGAAGCTGTATGCCGTCTCGGAGTTAATGCCCGCGATGACACTGAGGACGGCGTCAATGATGAGGATGGAACCCAGGTTGGGAATCAGGTGGCGCAGGATGGTCTTGAAGGGCGAGACGCCCATGTACCTGGCTGCGCGCACGTAGTCGCGCTCGCGCAGCGACAGCGCTACGGTGCGAAGCGTACGAGCGTAGCCTATCCAGCCGAAGGCTGCAAGCCCGACGATGAGCACGACCCAGCCCGTGGCCCCGCTCGAGCTGCGCACTATCATGGCTACAAGCAAAAAGCTTGGGATGACAAGCAGCATGTCGAGAAACCACATGCCGACCTTCTCGACGATACCCCGAGAGTAGGCGATCGCCGTACCGATGATGGCCGCGATGATCGTCGTCGCGATGGCATAGACGATGCCGATGGTGAGCGAGCGGCCAAGGCCATGCACGACGCTCGCGAAGAGGTCGAAGCCACCCCCGTCGGTACCAAACCAATGCATCGAGTTTGGCGCCACGTTGAGTGCCGTGAAGTCGGGATCCGTGTAGTCGAACGGCGCGATCAGGGGGCCAACGATGGCCAAGAGGATGAGCGCGAGCAGGATGCCCAGACCGACCATCGCGCTCCTCTGGCGCACGAAGCGCCTGACCAGTAGCGCGAAGTAGCCGATGCGTCTCACCTCGCCTCCGGAGCCGCCACGGGCGTCCGCCTCAAGCTCGAGTTCCGCGTTGGTGAGGACCCTCTTGTCCTCGCCAACGTCTTGGCCGGAAGCCCCGCCATCCTTCGGTGGCGCAGTGACGCTCGACCCGCTCTGTCCGTCTTCCTTTGACATCACACCCTCCCTTAGCCCATCATCTTGATGCGGGGGTCGATGGCTGCGGCAAAGAGGTCCGCGAGCAGGGCTCCCACCAGCGTGCAGGCGCCCGAGAAGGCGGCGACCGCGACCGCCCCGTGAACGTTGTTGCCGTTGATACAGTTGACAAAGTACTCGCCCAAGCCGTGGATGGCAAAGATCTTCTCGGTCATGACGGCACCGGTAAAGATGCCCGCGATCGAGAAGGCGACGCTCACAGCCGTCGGGATGAGCGACGCGCGTAGGGCATGCCTTCGTATCGCCTGCTTGCGGGTGAGACCCTTTGCACGAGCAGTGCGCACGTAGTCTGCGTGCATCTCGTCCAAAAGGTAGGTGCGCTGGGTGAGATGGTAGCCCACGGCGCTGATGATCGTGAGCACCACGGTGGGCAGGAATATGTGCTGCAGGAAGTCGACGAGCGCAAGCAGGACGTTCTCGCCATCGTAGCTCGAGAGACCCGTAACGTAGAAGATCCGGTAACCCGTCGCCATGTTTATCTCGATCGCAAAGAACACGACGAGGATGGCCAAAACGACCGTCGGAATGACCATGAACACCGAGGCGATGCCGCTCCAAACGCGATCGGGCAGCTGGTACTGTCGCTGTGCCGTGTAGACGCCAAGGCCCACGCCCACGACGATGGAGATGATGGTCGAGAGCGTCATGAGCTCGATGGACGCCATCACACGCGAGGAGATCTCCCGGTTCACCGAGTCTCCGGTCGGGGTCAACCCCCAGTCGAACCTAGTCGTGACACGGGTGAGCCAGATCGCGTATCGCTCCAAGATGGGCGTCTTGTCATTGAGGTTGGCGTCATTGAGCGACTTCTCGATAGACTCTTGGGGAGGTCGCGGGGTACGCGACTCATAGTTGGAGCGAGGACTCATGAAGGCCGACGCCAAGAAGTACGTGAGCGACGTCGCTACGAAGATCATCGCAACGTAGAGCAGGATCCTCTTGGCTATGTACAACACGAACCGCACCATAGACGCTCCTCACAGGAAGCGCACGCGAGAGTGCGCAGGGTCACCGCGACAGGACAGATGCTTTACAGACAACAATCTATTTTACTACTACTGCAGCACTCCATGCAATTTGGCCGTGCTGACCCCTCACACGCCCGCTATGCTTCCATTTGGGAAGGTGATGGCGAGGATGAGAAGACAGATCACAAAGCTGACCGAGGTGATGATGGTCAGACGATCGAGGTTGCGCTCGAGGATGCCCGAGCCGGCACTCGCGTTGTAGAGCGAGGCGGCAATCATGTCGGAGACGCCGGTTCCCTTACCCGAGTGCATGAGGACGAGAATGATCGTAAGCAGCGCAGAGATGAACATGATGACGAGCACGACAGTATTGAGAATACCCACCCAGACTCCTTTGACGGGAGGGTAGCGACAATCATGCGTCGCCACCCCGCATTTTGCATAGGGAATACCTTAGCACAGAAATGCGCCGGGGCGTCTGCCTGCTCCCCTTTTACACGGCAACCTGTACCTTGCCTCTGCATGCGAGCGGTCGCGCGGAGTGCGCCTTTGCGTGAGGCCAGACTCCAAGCCGAGATCTGCGAACCCTCGCGCAACCCACCCCGCAGCCTGGCGGGGGGTTGCTCGAGCGCATTTGCCCAGTTGAGGCATTCTCCATAGTGCCCCGCAGCCTGGCGGGGGGGTTGCCCCACACCTCCCAGGCGCCGCGACGTGACGAAAAAGCGCATTCTGCGTGTGGGCCTCACCAAAGGGCACACTCTGCACTCTCTGCATGCGAGCGGTGGTTGCGTCGAGAGCCCATTTTCGCCGATCTGTGTACACTCTTTTGTCCCGCCCGCCCGCTCGCGCGAGTGGCGCCGCCGCTAGCTTGGCGTCTTCGTCGAGGCGTCAACCCACACCAACCCCCGAAGAGCCGCCTATTACGATCGCTACAGAGCACACCTTTCTGTGAGGCGCTGGTGCAAAAAAGCGCGGGCAGGCCCTGTGCCCGCCCACGCCATCAAACATCTGCCAGTGAGCTTACAGCGCCGCAGCTAGCCTTCCTACATGGCCGCCTTGACCATGGCCGCGAAGGAGTCGGCCTTAAGCGACGCGCCGCCGACGAGCGCCCCGTCGACGTCCTCCTTCGTAAGGAAGCCTGCCACGTTGTCAGGCTTGGCAGAGCCGCCATACAGCACGCGTATGCCGTCTGCGGTCGCCTTCCCGAAGATCTCGGTCAGCGTCGCCCGGATAGCGCCGCAGACCTCTTGGGCGTCATCGGCCGTCGCGGTCTTACCGGTGCCGATGGCCCAGATGGGCTCGTAGGCGATCACGTACTTGGAGGGGTCATCGATTGTGAGGCCTGCGGTGTCCTTCTTGATCTGGTCGACCACGAACTCCACCTGCTTGCCAGCCTCACGAACCTCGAGCGACTCGCCACAGCAGCTGATGGGCACGATGCCATGGGCCATGAGCGCCTTGGCCTTCTTGTTGATGTCCTCGTCGGTCTCGCCAAAGTAACCACGACGCTCAGAGTGACCGATGATGCAGTAGGTGGCGCCCACGTTAGAGAGCATATCAGGGGCGGTCTCGCCCGTGTAGGCACCTTTCTCCTCCCAGTACACGTTCTGTGCACCGAGGGCGAAGGGGGCATCCTCTTGCTCGATGACCTCGGAGACGCCCTTAAGGTCCACGGCGGGCGGGCAGACGACGACGTCCACGTCGCCCGTGCCACCCGCAAGCTCCTTGGCAAGCCCCTGCGCGAGGACGACGCCCTCGGTAAAGGTCTCGTTCATCTTCCAGTTGCCGGCAATCATCCTCTTACGCATCGAGAAGCGCCTCCACTCCGGGGAGGGCCTTGCCCTCGACGAGCTCCATGGACGCCCCACCGCCGGTGGAGATCCAGCTCATCTTGCTGGCCAGGCCAAACTTGTTGATGGCCGCGACGGAGTCGCCGCCGCCGATGATGGACGTGCAGTCAGAGTCCGCGATCGCACGGGCGACAGCCTCGGTGCCCTTCGCGAACTGGTCGATCTCGAAGACACCCATGGGGCCGTTCCAAAAAACGGTCTTAGCGCCCTTGACGGCGTCGCAGTACAGCTCGATGGTCTTGGGGCCGATGTCCATGCCCATACGGTCATCAGGAATATTGTCGGAGTCCACGACCTCGCCGGTGGCATCCTCGCCAAAGTGATCCGCGACAACGTTGTCTATGGGTAGCAGGATCTTGCAGCCCTTTGCCTTAGCCTTCTTGAGCATCTCGCCCGCGCGCTCGACCCAATCCTCCTCCTTAAGGGAGCTACCGACGCTGTGGCCTTGGGCCAGGAAGAAGGTGTAGGCCATGCCACCGCCTATGATCAGGGTGTCAGCGGAGTCAATGAGGTGGTCAAGGACGCCGATCTTGCTGGAGACCTTGGAGCCGCCGACGATGGCGACGAAGGGACGCGCAGGATCCGCGAAGATGCCCGTGAGGGTGTCGACCTCCTTCTCGAGCAGGAAGCCCGCGACGGCGGGGATGTAAGCTGCCGGACCCACGACGGAACCTTGAGCACGGTGGGCGGTGCCAAAGGCGTCAAGGACAAAGATGTCTCCGTAGGAGGCGAGCTTCTTGGCAACCTCGGGGTCGTTCTTCTTCTCGGCCTTAAGGAAGCGGACATTCTCGAGGACGAGAATCTCGCCGGGCCTCAGGGCCTTCACGGCAGCCTCAGCCTTCTCGCCATAGGTGTCATCGACGAACTTGACGTCGTAACCCGTAAGCTCGGCGAGCTTGTCCGCCGCAGGCTTGAGTGAGAGCTCGGGCTCGGGGCCATCACCCTTGGGACGACCGAGGTGGCTCATCAGGATGATTGCCGCGTTGTGCTCCTTGAGGTACGTGATGGTGGGGATGGCCGCACGAACACGCGTATCGTCGGTAACGACACCATCCTTCAGGGGCACGTTGAAGTCGACTCGCACGAGGACGCGCTTGCCGTCGACGTCGACGTCACGAACGGTCTTCTTGGTAAATGCCATGTTGTCTCCTTCTGACTCGTGAGCTGCAAAGCGCGCGTAGCACGAAAGAGGGGCACGGCCCCAGGCCATAGGACCTGCGACCGCACCCCTCCCCTACCTGGCAGAAAGGCGCTGCCTAAGCAACGAACTTCTCGAAGTACTTGATGGTACGAACCATCTGGGAGGTGTAGGAGTTCTCGTTGTCATACCACGAGGTAACCTGAACGAGGCTCTTGCCATCGCCAAGATCCTGGGCCATGGTCTGGGTGGCGTCGAAGATGGAGCCGTGGGTCTCGCCGACGATGTCGCGAGAAACGATCTGGTCCTCATTGTAGGCATAGGTCTCGGGGATGGACGCGGCGTAAGCCTTCATCGCGGCGTTGATCTCATCGACGCTGACCTTCTTGTCGACGACGGCATAGAGGTTGGTGATGGAACCGGTGGGCGTGGGAACGCGCTGGGCGGCACCAATCAGCTTGCCGTTGAGCTCGGGAAGGACAAGGCCGATGGCCTTGGCGGCACCGGTGGAGTTGGGGACGATGTTCTCGGAGGCCGCGCGGGAACGACGGAAGTTGCCCTTGCGCTGCGGGCCGTCGAGGACCATCTGGTCACCGGTGAAGGCATGGATGGTGGTCATGATGCCCGAGACGATGGGGGCGAAGTCGTTGAGGCCCTTGGCCATCGGGGCCAGGCAGTTGGTGGTGCAGGAGGCCGCCGAGATGATGTTGTCATCGGCGGTCAGTATCTCGTGGTTGACGTTATAGACGATGGTGGGCAGGTCATTGCCAGCAGGGGCGGAGATGACGACCTTCTTGGCGCCGGCGTTGACATGGGCCTGCGCCTTTGCCTTGGAGGTGTAGAAGCCGGTGCACTCGAGGACGACGTCGACGCCGAGCTTGCCCCACGGCAGCTTGTTGGCGTCTGCCTCCTTGTAGATGGTGATCTTCTTACCGTCGACGACGATGTTGTCCTCGCCGGCCTCGACCTTGTGATTGCGTGCGTAGTTGCCCTGAGTGGAGTCGTACTTCAGGAGGTACGCGAGCATCTCGGGGGAGGTGAGGTCGTTGATGGCGACGATGTCGGTGCCCTCATGCGAGAACATCTGACGGAACGCCAGACGACCGATGCGGCCGAAGCCGTTAATAGCAACCTTGACTGCCATACTATCTCCTTTCGTGAGACCATCGAGGGGCCTGTCCCCTGACTGGCCATGCACTTTGCTGTCCTATAGTCTACACCTTTTTTGGGCACAGTTTCGCCACTTCGCACGCAAAAAGGGATAATCGTCTGCGAAGGGTCGCGTCAGGGGCGCGAGAGGTCGCCAGGCCGGACGTCGCCACGCGTTTGGGAGTGTGTCTCGTCAAGTGCCTCGTCCACGAGACGCTCGAGTCTGAGTGCGCGATGGTACATCGCGGACTTCGATGCGGGTGGGTCAAAGAGCCTGCCCAGCTGGGCCAAGGAGATGGTGGGATTGCGTCTGCGCGTGAGGCAGAACTCCTTGAGAGCGTTGGGCAGGTTTCTGAATCCCACGAGACGCTCGGCGTCTTCAATGAGCCTAAGCTGGTCGGCTGCGGCACCAATCGAGCGGGCCTGGTTCGCAAGCTCGGCGTTGACGCGACGATTGACTTCGTTTTTGAGCGACTTCATCCGCCGGGCGCTCTCGACGGTTCGCACAGAGAGCTCAGCCCCCATCAGACGTAGCAACGAGACGATCTCATCGAAGCTCTTGACATAGAGAACCGAGGAGCCACGCCTATGGTTGATGCGGGCATCGATGCCAAAGGGGACGAGAAGGTCCGCGATGCCTTGTGCAAGCCCCTCCTCCGTGAGGGCAATCTCAAGGTGGAAATCGCGCGTGGGGTCGGCGATAAAGCCCCCCGCCATGAAGGCACCGCGCACGAACGCCTGCCGGCAGCAGCGTCTGGACATGAGTTGGACAGGAATCCCCGTCTGTTGACCGTGACCCGGCACGATGATGCCCAGGCGAGAGAGAACTCCCTCGAGCCTGCCCTGGTCGGGAATATCGATGAGATAGTTTCTGGTTTTCTGCAAGTTCGTGCGTCGCATGTTCATAGGCGTATCGAGGCCAAAGAGCCCGTGAATGAGCTTGATCATGACGCGCGCGACCGCGCCTCTCTCGGTGGACATGCGCATGAAGTACGTGCCATCGCCCTGGAGAGACAGGGTCCCACAGATGCGCATGATGGCCGAGAGCTCGACGTAGGCGCACTCGTCGCAGGAACCATCTATGCGCGAGAGCTCATCCTTTACCCGGGCGGTAAACGACACTCTTCCCTACCCCCTTACCAACCCAAGGTCACGGTGGGACGTGACGGTGCGATAACCCTGTCCCTTAAGGTAGTCCGCCGTCGCGTTTGCGATGGCCACCGAGCGATGCTGCCCGCCCGTGCAACCCACAGCAATGGAGAGCTGTGACTTGCCCTCGGCAACGTAGCCGGGCATCACGACATCGAGCAGGCGCTCCCAGGCCTTCATGAAGTCCTTTGTCACGTCATTGCCCAGCACGAAGTCCCGCACGGTCTCGTCATTGCCCGTGAGCGCGCGCATCGCGGGGTCGTAGAATGGGTTGGGCAGGAAGCGCACGTCGATCATGAGGTCGGCGTCAGTGGGCATGCCGTGCTTGAAGCCAAAGGAGAAGACCTGGATGTTCAGGAGCTGCTGGTCGGTCAGCTCGGAGAAGGCATGGCGGATACGAGTACGCAGGGCCGACGTGCGCAGTCGGCTCGTATCGATGACGAGGTCGGCATGGTCACGGACTCCCCTAAGCTGCCTGCGCTCGCGTTGGATGGACGAGGAGGTCGCCTCGGATAGACCCGCAAGCGGATGGCGGCGGCGAGTCTCGTCATATCGGCGCATGAGGACCTCATCAGAGGCATCAAGGAAGACGATCTTGTAGCTGAGCTCATGCTCGTCAAGGGCAGCGAGGGCGTCAGGCATCTCATCGAAAAGACCTTGGCTCCTGAGGTCGCAGATGACGGCGAGGTGGCGTCCGATGCCGGAGTTGATGCCCACGACCATGGCGAGGTCCAAGATCAGGCGAGGTGGCAGGTTGTCGATGCAGTAGTAGCCCATGTCCTCGAAGACGTGCATGGCCTGCGTGCGCCCGCTTCCCGACATTCCCGTGATGATTACGATGTCCGGAACGCGGTCGCCGGTCGCTGAGCTCCTCGCGAGATCGCTGACCTTCTCCATTGGGACCCCCGAAATCTTTGGCGCCACAACACACCTGCGCCGTCACAACTCGCACACCAGCTGTCAGGTCGCCCAGCAGCAGGAGTGCGTGGACATGACAAACTCATTTTCTCAGTATAGGACAACTCTCGGTTAGACCATCGTTGACGTGGGCGGCACCTTGGCCTCTCGCAACACCACGCCAGGCATCTCCGCGTCTCCCTCGACGCGTAAGCTTGCTGACGACATCGAGGGGAGGACGCGGGGCGTCGTCATGCCGACGGCAATCTAACCGAGAGTTACGGAAAGACACATTCTGGGGCTTAAGGAGACGCGGAAAGGCGCGGTGTGTGATCCCGAGGCCAGCTAAACTGCGCCTTTCCGTGAGACGGGGGGGTCGCCAGACTGCGCTTTTCCGTGAGGCGTCGGGGGCAGAATGCGCTTTTCCGTCACGTCGCGGCGCCTGGGAGGTGTGGGGCAACCCCCCCGCCAGGCTGCGGGGCACTATGGAGAATGCCTCAACTGGGCAAATGCGTTCGAGCAACCCCCCGCCAGGCTGCGGGGTGGGTTGCGCGAGGGTTCGCAAATCTCGGTTTGGAGTTTGGTCTCACGGAAAGGCGCACTCTGCGGCTGAGACGTTACGGAAAACCGCAGTCTGCAACCCTGTAGTGTGACGGAGACTCTCTGCTGGACCACCGTCGGCGGCCAGCTTCTCCTCCCAGTAGGACCAGAGGGGCAGCGGCCCCCTCACAAGGGTGAGCCACGTGGAGGGCGAACCACGTGTGGTCATGGTCCCCCGTTGCCACCTGGCCAACAGGTCGGACGCCCTGTCGACGTTCGACCACCTTGCCGAGCCCCGTCGGGCACCTTCGCGCACAGCAGCTCCATGAGTCCCCGTACGCCCAGCCTCCTCGCCACTCGCAGCATCATGCCAAGCATCCCCGGGTCTCCCTCGGTAAAAAGGATGCCGTCGCCTGCGTACTGGAGCTCCGCGATCGTCACCTCATCGGCGACGGCGGGTGTCCCACCGGGCCAGACCTCCTCGAGCCTCAGCAGGTAGAGGTTGCCCGATAGGGGGAGGCGGCCGACCATCTCCTAGAAGAGGTCGAAGACAGAGAAACCCCACTCGCACTTGGTATAGCCGAGCTGAAACGGAGTCTCCACCACTTCGAGCGCGGTCGACGCGACTACGTCGTCGGAACCTGTCGGGTCGAAGAACGTCCACCTCTCGATGCGGATAACGCCCCGTAGGCGCACTCCCCCAGCATCAGCCACGCGAGCGTCGCACCGGCTGCGCCCAGCGTGATCAAGGTTCTGCACCGCATGTAAGGGCCGCCACCCCGTCCCCCATGTGCTGCCGCCCCCTCAGCTGACATGAAATTGAACTTTAGACTTTCAGTTCAATTCTAAGGTGAGCTTCCGTCCCCCATGTGCCGCCACCCCTCAGCCGACCCCGCCGGTCTTTGGGTCGGCGTATTCGACCAACCCACGTCTACCGAAGCGTGTCTGCTCCCTCTTTGGATCCCACCTCGCCTCGGCCTTGTGCGCGTAGAAGGTGCCAGTGCGCTTGACAGTCTACCTTATCCGAGCCGTTCACAGCGAGCGTCCCTCTCCGAGAGGGTTGAGCTCACAGACGAGCACCACGCAGACACCCCGTCTCACAACAGGTGCCCTCTACCGACTTCCGTGATCGCATCCGAAATAGGCACTGCGCTCCCGGTCGGAAGCCTTGGCGTGACCCCAGACTCACGCTCGAAGTCCGGCCTGTCAAGTGAAGCGTAGGCATCCCACGAGATCTGGTATCCGAGGGCGCTCGCAAGGAGCTCGCGCGTGGAGTGCGCCTTCGTCACATTCCTGACCGAGACGCTTTCGACCATGCGCACAGCATCCGCCTCATCCCTGACAATGAAGGTTAGCTGAGGGACACTCGCCTGGCGTCCCCTGGCCCACGTCGCCAGCGCGGTCGTGCGGCGGGCAGTTTTGTCCACCATCGTCGCGGCATCATCGGCAGACCTCTGCTCGACCCATATGCCGTTGACATCCACATGCACATAGGTGCCATCAGACGCTAGGGAAACGTCTTGGCCGTCAAAGCTCAACGAACCGAGCGCAGCCAGCACGTCCGCCTGCGAGATCGACACGGCTGCTGCGGTCTTGCCGTCTCCCGTACGGGCGTCATCGCACGAGACCTCACGAGACTCGAAGGTAGCATGCTCCAAGGGACTGAGGAAACCGACGCCCTGCACATGTCTCGACATCACCCATACGCAGCCGGCTAGGACCGAGGCCATGAACACGACTGCGATGGCGCGCAGCGATGGGCCCCAGCTCTGCAGCAGACGCCTCACAACCACCTTACCGAGCGTCACGATGGCCCTCACTTCCCGATTTGTGAAGGGCGACCCTCACAAGCAGGCCTCCCACGAGCGCACCCGCTCCCATGAGGACCGGCAGCGGCAGGTCCATGGCGTCTTGACCCTGGGTCGCGACCTTATCGATTCCTGCCATGGCAGGAGCGGATGCTGCCTGAATTATTGCCGACGCACTCGTAAGGGCCAGCGATCCCAAGAGGGCCAGTGACGAAACATGAGCCGCAAGCGGCCCGAGTCGTATCATGCCCGTGCCCATCAACCTTCCAACCTCCAAAAACTACTACACAAAAGACACCCCATAGAAAGACGCCCAAACTGACCCGTGGCGCAGACAGGGCGCCTGGCATCAGGAGCCAGAGTCTGGGCCATCTCCCAAAGGCGGGTAACAAATATACTACCCTGAAGACAGATTCTTATCAGAGAGTATACCATCTATTCAGAGTTCTAAGACACCAACGTGAGGATTACTATTATTATTGGCTCTCCAGAGTGCCTGGTGGGTGGTGCAGGCTAGGACGGTGCGCAAGCGAAGGAGTCAAGTGACAGGCCTCACAGTCCGGGGAAGATTGCGGTAGCGAGACATGCAACATTGCAGAGGCCCCTCGCCACCCTCTCGACAAGCCACGTGAGCGAGTCGGCGCCCTCGAGACAGGCATCAACGGGCCTGCCGTCGAGGTGGCCGGAAATCCCCTCCCCGCTCTCCCGGTCCGCCCTGGTGGCTATGCTCTCCTCGAGGATACCACCGGGTACCGGCCTCTCCTCCCTGCCGTCGGCCAAACGTCACGGCGGCAGTTACGGCATGCCACAGGATCTAAGAGGCACGAAACGACGGTCTTTATCCAAACAGATCCAACTTCATGCCCCAGAATAGGCACGAGCATAAGCTCAAACCATTCTGTCAATCTGTGGGCGGCACATTCTGTGGGATATGACGAGGATACCTGCACCCAAGAGCACGAGGGGCGCCGAAAGACACTGCCCCATCGTGAGCCAGCCGGTTCCAGCGAGGTACCCGAGCTGTTCGTCAGGCATACGTACGAACTCGACCATGAAGCGGAGGCAGCCGTACAGAACGAGAAAGACGCCGATGAAAGTCCCCTGCGGTCGTGCGGGAACACGGCGCGAGAGGAGGGCAAGGACGAGGAAGATGACAAGACCCTCTAGGATGGCCTCGTAGAGCTGGGAGGGATGACGGTACACCATCCCCCCGCCCGTGTCAGAGAACATGACGCCCCAGGGCAGATGAGTCGGCTTCCCCCACAGCTCCCCGTTCACGAAGTTCGCACAGCGACCAAAGAAAAGGCCGATAGGGGCGCCGATTGCGGCGAGGTCGCACATGGTCGCGATGGACAGGTGCAGGCGCCAGCAGGCAAGAGACCCGCCGACGATGGCACCCACAAGCCCACCGTGGAAGCTCATACCCCCCTCACTGAGCATCGGTATCTCGATGGGATTTTTGAGGTAGTGCCCTCCTCCATAGAAGAGCACGTAGCCTAGCCGCGCGCCGACGATGATGCCGACAGCGATGCTCACAACGACGCTCATGACGTCATCTGGGGTGAGATCGAGCCCCCAGCGACGCGACGTCCGCCAGATCGCGACACCACCCAGTAAGAATCCTGCAAGGTAGGCAAGGCCATACCATCGAATCACAATGGGCCCCAGCTGCACGGCCACCGGATTGAGGGCATGATAGAGATCGTTAAGCCACATCGCCCAGAAAACTCCTTACAATAAGGTCCTCGACGCACAGGATATCCCTTGCGCGCCGGAGACCTCCTCACGGATTCTCAGTCCCTACGCAGCTGCATGAGCTACCATGCCATCGCGGGTTGCACGCGCGTGACGCCAGGAACGTGCTCCCTCAAGATACGCTCTATGCCCTCGCTCATGTCATAGGATGACAGCGGGCACCCCGCACAGGCGCCCTGCATCTCGAGCGTCACGACTCCATCGTCGTCACAGCTAATGAGGACGACGTCACCACCGTCAGCTTGAAGGCTTTGCCGGATGACGTCGAGGGTCGCCTCGAGCAACTCCCGGTTTACCTTGGGCCTATCCTCGGTCATGGTCTCGCTCTTTGCCATGTCATCTCCCCTCTCATGCGCGGACCCATCCTCCCATGGACCCAACGCAACATTCTACCTGCGCAAGCGTAACTGAGGGCGAGTGTACCCAACACCCACGAGGGCATACGTCAGGCAGGTGCCGTCCATCAATACAATTGCTGCGATGAAAAGGAGCGAGCATGATGTCGATGGGAACCACCCAAAGGTCAAGGTGAAAGGACAAGAACATATCTATGCTATGGGCTCATAGAGATGGCCGGAGTCCGCATGCCCCATCCGCTTGGCTGGACGCCTGCCGGCGGCTACGGCAGCGAGCGCACGGACAATGCGCGCAACCTCGCGTGTCGTCTCCTCGGCAGAGAGGAGCGTGCAGTCTGCCATGAGGCGCGTGATACCCGCCGCAAGGAGCCTACCAAGCTCAGGGGTCGCGTCGAGCGGCCGCGCGGCATAGATGTGGCTGCGGCCCTCAAGGTCCGTGCGTACAGGAAGGAGCCGGCCGTTGCGGTCCTTGAGGAAGTGACGTCCTCGGCGCAGCTCACAGGCCGCACAGTCATGGAGGCAGTGGCCCGTCGTCTGAAGAACGCAGTGTTCGCTGGTCATGGCCTGCGTACGTCCGCTCACGATGAGGCCGCAGGGTATCGAGGCCACACGTCCCAAGGCGCAGACCTCCTCAAGCGTGAGCTCCGGCGAGAACCAAAGGCCCATGGCGCCGGCCGTCTCGAGGGCAGTGAGGCAGCTCTCGTTATGAACGGGAATACAGGGCCTGATCTCTGCGGCCGCACCTCGCTGAACTGCGAGCGCCAGTCCGCTCACATTGCCCACCGCACAGGCCTCGCCTCGCCTGACAAGCGGGTCCAGACGCCCGTGGTCAGCTTCGCGGCATACCTCGTCGAGCCAGGGGATGAGGGCAGCGTCAGACGGCCATGGAGCACCATCCGCCTTTGCTTCAGCGAGGGCGTCAGGCGTGACGTACATGCGTGTGGCCCCCGCCCTACTCGCGGCGTCGGCAATCTCTGGCGTCGGTACGAGGGCGCAGATCTCGACCTCACCGACAGGCACAGGCTTTCTGCCACCCGTCTTTTGGCGCGCGAGGCGTAACTGCAGCGCAACATCATCGCCATCAGGTGCGTGGGCGAGGTTCCTCCCACGCACTGCAGTGGAATAGGACTCCAGTACCTCTCGCTCGAGCAGTTCACAGGCCTTTGAGCGTACCTTGTGAACAGCCGAGAAGCTCAGGCCACAACCCGCATCGCACTCGACCTCAATAGAAGCGGGCGCAAAGGGAGTATGCCCCATGCGCCCCACGTGCTCGGTCAAATCCTGCTCGCTCACGGCCCTGGTCCGTGCGGGCTCGACCACAAAGTCCTCCACACGTGCCGTCGCCGTCCCATCTACACAGGCAAGCTCGACCACAAACGGCTTTCCCAGTCGCGCGAGCACTCGTACCGTGACGAGACGCTTACGCCTCTCACCTCCCGCAGCGAGGCGCGTCGCCTCATTCATGGCCTGCCGCGAGCAGATGACGCGCACCAAGGAGCCAAACTCCATGGGACGCACTGCCTTGCAGCATATGACTGAGCCTGTCTTGGCATCGGCGGGTGCGGTGGTAGTCAGAAATTTTGTGGGGTCACTTGCGGGACGGATCTCCAGAAGGTCCCCGCCACCCACGAAGCTATCAAGAAGGACATCCACCTCAAAGAGTCTCTTGAGCCTGAAGCGTTCGCGACCGCCATTGGCTCCACCCCTGCGTAGCCTGGCACCACCACAATCGCGCGAGGCCACCACACGTCCCACGAGCCGTCCCCTGTTGTTGGAGCGCTCGTAGCTCATCATGTCATCATCGGCGCACCCGTCCAGGTAGCTGTGGGTGAAATCACGATTGAATGCGCGTCGCAGACGCTCGTGACGCAGGACACCCTCCTCGACTGTAGGCGTGCGGTCGACTGCGAGGTCATCCAGCTGAGCACGATAGGAACGAACCACCGCATATACGTAGTCGGGCGCCTTCATGCGTCCCTCAAGCTTGATGGAATCCAAGCCTGCCTCAGAGAGGCTTCCTAGCTGGTCTATGGTGCAATAGTCCTTAGGACAAAGTGGCAGGCGACGGTTGGGTGCAGAGACGTCGTGGGCAGACTCGTCCACCAACCGGTAGGGCAGGCGGCAGGGTTGCGCGCAGAGCCCCCGGTTGGCGGAACGCCCACCGGCGAGCGAACTCATCAGGCACACGCCCGAGTAGCAAAAACAGAGCGCCCCATGAGCAAAGCCCTCGAGCTCAACGCCCTCCTGAGAGATGCGAGATATCTCATCCACCGAGAGTTCCCGCGACAGCGTCACGCGCGCCACACCCAAGCCTCGACACCAGGCCACCGCACGTGCATCATGCACATTGGCCTGTGTGGATAGGTGAATCTCCATCTGAGGGAAGCGGCGACGAAGCTCGAAGAGCAGTCCCCAGTCCTGGATGATGAGGGCGTCTGCCCCCAAAAGCCACGCCTCACGAGCGAGTGCGAGAGCTCGTGGCATCTCCGCGCTCTTGATGACGATATTGGTCGTCACGTAAACGCGCACACCCGCGAGATGCGCCCTCTGACAGGCCGCCTCGAAGGAGTCGGGCGTGAAGTTGCTCGCCTTGCGACGGGCGTTGAAGTCATTTCCGAGGGCGCAGTAGATGGCGTCTGCGCCTGCCGCAAGCGCTACGTTGAACGACCCTGGATCACCGGCAGGCGCGAGCAGCTCGGGCACTTTCATGGAGGATGGCATCAAGCAGAAGAGGCAGGCATGAGATGTTTCGAGTGGAGCATCGCCATCACGCTGAGGTAACCGACCCTCTCGTCGAGTCATCCCCCGACACAGCTCCCTCTGACCTGGGGCGTGTGCGCATCTCTGTGTACACCCTCATGACATCAAGTTCCCACTGGCGACGGCTGGCCTTGACTTCCGTGTCAAGGATGAGGCCACAGGCAAAGAGCAGCGCAGCAAGACCCGCAAAGGCAACGGCAACAATGGCCGTTGGAAGGCGGGGAACGAGCCCCGTCACCCTGAACTCGGCGATGATCGGCACCCCAAGGCAGAGGCTGACGACCAGAACGACAAAGGACACGAGGGAGAAGAAACCGAGTGGCTTATAGTCCTTGAAGAGGCGACCTATCATCTTGAGGACCTTGGCCCCATCCGAGAAGGTGCTCAGCTTGGATACCGAACCCTCCGGACGGTCTCGGTACTTGATGGGGACCTGCGCTATCCTCCAACGCTTGTCCACCGCGTGGATGGAGAGCTCCGTCTCGATCTCAAAACCCGGAGAGAGCACGGGCAGCGTCTTGGCGAAGGCGTAGTTGAAGCTGCGATAGCCTGTCATCACATCAGTGAACTCGAAGCCGTAGAGCAGCTTTATGAGCCAGCGTACGAGGTCGTTACCAAGACCGTGAAAGGCACGGTCGTTCTCATCCCCGTAGCTCCCGTTCGAGAGGCGATCGCCCACGACGTGATCAGCCGTGCCGGCTTCAAGAGGCGCCAGAAGCATGCGCGCTGCCTCGGCCGGGTAGGTGTCATCGCCATCGACCATCAAATACCGCTCCGCATCCACGTCGCGCAGCATCTGGCGTACAACGTTGCCCTTGCCCTGACGAGGCTCCGGACGAACGATTGCGCCGTGACTGCGGGCTATGTCCGCTGTGTCATCGGCAGAGTTGTTGTCATAGACCCAGATCGTGGCGCCAGGAAGTTCTCTCCTGAAGTCATCCACGACCTTCCCTATAGTCTGCGCCTCGTTGTAGCAGGGGATAAGGACAGCAACGTCCTCAAAACTCTCGCTCACGTACGCCATCTAGCCACTCCCTCGGCGATAGGATGTCAACACGCAACACTCATGTCCTCTTGCGTCGCCTCTCACGACAGTCGACGTCCCATCAGTGAACGTGACGTCACACCAGCCTTGCCCACCGACGTTTGCCAACTTGCAGGACGGTGCCCTTTGAAAGGAGGGAAGGTTCCACGTTGTAGCACCTCGAGGCTACCGCCTTACCATTAATCTTAACACCACCGCCATCGATCAGGCGCCTCGCCTCTCCTGTGCTCTTCACAATCTTCACGTCTACAAACAGCTTTCCTAAATAAACCTGTCCTTGGTCGTTGACCTCGACGACAGAGTATGGAAACTCTGCGATGTCATCGGGAACCTCGCTCTTCCTGAACGTAGCATCGAAGGCATTCATCGCCCTTGTTCCCTCCCCCGCGCCATGGTAGAGGTCAACGATGTTGGAGGCAAGGGCACGCTTAAGTTCGTAAGGGTCTGCCGTGCCGTCAGCATAGGCACGATCTATCGCGTCAACTTCATCTGGGGGTATCGTGGAGCAGAGACGAAAGTACATGGGCACGAGCTCGTCGGTGATGCTCATGATCTTACCGAACATATCCGATGGCTCATCGGTCAGACCAACGTAGTTGCCGTAGCTCTTAGACATCTTTTTGACACCGTCAGTACCCACCAGAAGCGGCATTGTGAGGGCCACCTGCGGCTCCATGCCTCTTGCGCGCATGAGGTCTCGTCCAGCGAGCAGGTTAAAGATCTGGTCGTTGCCGCCCATCTCGACATCCGCCTTGATGACCACAGAGTCATATGCTTGGAGCACGGGATAGATAAACTCGTGCAGGGCGATGGAGCGACCCTCGGCATAACGCCTGTGAAAGTCCTCGCGCTCGAGGATACGCGCGACGTTGAATCGACTCATGAGATTGAGCATCTGCGCGAGGTCGAGGGACTTCAGCCAATCGCCGTTGTGAGCGATGGTCGTCCTCGTGGGATCGAGCACCTTCATAGCCTGCTCGACGTACGTCTGGGCGTTTGCCTCGACCTGCTCCTCAGTGAGTGGCGGGCGCGTGCTGTCGCGACCCGAGGGATCACCGATGAGGGCAGTGCCGTTGCCTATGATGAGTGTGACCGTATGTCCCAAATCTTGGAACTGACGCATCTTTCGCAGGGGCACCGCATGGCCAAGGTGCAAGTCAGGCGAGGTGGGATCCACACCCAACTTGACGTTGAGGGGACGCCCCTTCGCAAGCTTCCTTTTGAGCTCCTCCTCGGGCACGATCTGCTTGGTGCCCGATGTAATGACTTTCAGTTGCTTGTCTACTGGTAGCACATTTCCCTCCGAAACTTGAAATTCACAGCACCTGACTGTGTCAGTTTAGCCAATCATATACACTATGTCAGTACACAGCGATTCATCTATACCTAGCCACGAGGGATACGTGCAGTATCTCCAAACGTCTATTTTGGACAGGATATGCCACAGAGACAATGGATTATAGAGTGCACAGGTTCGTCTCGTTCTTTGGAGTATTGAATGACATTCCTATCTAGGATGGCATCCCTCTCTCGGTTCGCAAAGAATGTGATTCTCCTTCTCGGGATGATTGTCGTAACCATACTGTGTGTACTCTCAGTCCCATTCACCACTAAGATCCTCAACTACTCTCTTGGCTATGACAAGCTCTCTGTTGGGGTAAATACTGCCCTTTTTGGTATCTTGTCAGCCATAGCGCTGTTCACTGGACTACACCTCGTATGCCAAAAGACCAAAATCCTTGAGTGCTCATATCGCCGAGTCATCGCTATTGTCACCGTATGCGCCCTTATCGTCTCTATAGCATGGGTCTATTTCGCGCGCGTCTTCCCCTTTACCGATGACCAGGCCATCTGTGAGATCGGCCTCTCTATTGCCACGGGAGATACCCATGAGCTCGCAGCTAATGTATATTATTCTGCTTTTCCGTATCAGGCTGTTATCGAACTTATTGTGGCGCTAGCCTATAGGATCTTCGATGCTCGCTACATACGGGCAGTGCAGTGCTTTCAGGGGATCATGGCCGCAGCTACTATCACCACAGCCGCCCTCCTCACACAGGAGCTGTTCACAGACAAGCGCGTGACAATTGTGTCGTGCATCCTCTTAAGTTGCTTTTTACCTCTTTTTTTCTACACAACGTTTATATATGGGCTCATCACGGCCCTGCCGTTCCTTTTTGCTGCTCTCTGGGAGCAGGTCCGCTGGATTAAGGGAGGAAAAGTTCGTGATGGAATACTGTCGGCTCTATTGATAGCGCTTTGTCTTCTTATCAAATCCAGTTACTCTCCTGCGCTCATTGCGATGAGTGTTATCTGGGTGCTTCACGCACTACGAGAGAAGAATCCTCGCGGGATCATCCTAGGTATCTTGTCTGGTATACTTTATTTCTCCTTAAGTAGGCTAACCATATGTGCTGTCACGCAGATAACGGGAGTCGCTCCCCAAACAAACGATCAAAAGCCCTCCATCGCATTCATTGCCATGGGTCTTATGGATGACCCAAATTCCTTGGGACCAGGTTGGTATAACGCATGGACGTGGAATCCAGACTTCCCCGATGCGGATAGCCTCGCCACAGCTTCAAGGGATAGGGTGGTGTCACGGCTTCATAGTATGGTGGCTGACCCGCATGCAGCAGCCGACTTCCTTGGGCGCAAACTACTAAGCGAGTGGTCAGAGCCGACTTACCAGAGCCTCTTCTACAGTAACTGTACCGAAGCGTGGAGTCCCTACGGGCCAAACTATGGGAGAGATCTACCTACCGCCATCAACGGGATCTATTATGGAGCCACCGCAGAAGTACTGCTCAATTTCATGGATGGGTACCAAGCCCTCATTTACTGTGGAGCCCTCATCTACCTCCTGTCAAAGCGATTCACCGCCACACTCGAGGTGACTGCTCCATTGCTCTTTGTCATAGGAGGCTTTACCCTATATCTCTTTTGGGAAGCAAAATCGCAGTACGTCATGGCATATGTCCTCGCACTTGTTCCCTATGCCTCCTCGGGACTGCTTAAGCTGAGCGATACCCTCATAGCCGCGCGTAAGGATAGCCCCAAGAAAAGGACAGATAAACCATCGCAGACACATGCCCCAAGCCACCTACGGTCTGTGAAAGAAGTCAACAAAGCATCTAAAAAACATATAGTGATAGTATATCAGATGTGAGTAGATCGTAGTTCAGCACGAAACCTGCGGAAATCACTCAGAGCGCGCCATCCTATACCAACGATCTTACCGACATTGATAGAGTTCGTTCCCGTCCTTCGAGCATCGAACGTAATGGGAACAAACCGGATTCTATCATGTCTGTACGCGCCAAATACCACAAGCATCACATTAGGCAGATTGTAATCGACTGGAATACTCGGAAGGTACGTCTCCAGAAAAGCCCTCGACATGAGACGAAACGGAGCATTCGCATCAGGAACGTCTACTTTAAAGTAATGATAAACGATTTTACAGAGCGTACTCTCCACAAATGCACGGTCTCGACCATCGCCCCGTACGGTCCTGTTGCCAAACTGTGCGTCATACTGCTCACGTTTTTCCCACATTTGCCAAAACTCACGAGGACTCGTCTGGCCATCGGAATCAGTCTGAAAAACATAGTCTGCATCCCGTTTGACGGCATAGCCGTAACCAAATATCAATGCAGGACCATGACCACCATTGGGCTTGGTAAGCGGCATCAGCAACGGATGACTCCTCGCGTACTGCCTAAGGATCTCGAGCGTGGCATCCTTCGAGCCATCATCCACAACAACAAGCCTGGAATTGCCGCCCACCCTCTCGACGATTGGATACCACTGCGTGATAGTATCAACAATACCCTCAGATTCATTATAAGCAGGCATTACTATATATAGTGTATCCACGTCATAGGTCCTTGTTCATTTGATCGGCCTGACAATATGAGCGCGAAACCTCCATAGTCCATATCTAAGTACAAGCTACAGGTCCAAGTACTCTTTCCAGTATTTCACTGAGGTGAGCCATGGACGTGCGGCGGCATAGGATGCTTCAAGTGATGACTTATTATTTTTGTAGATCTTAATAAGGTCTTGAAAACGAGTCCAGATTTTCTTCGCGCGTGCGTTATCACGATGTCGAATGATGCCTGATTTACTCTGAATATTGATTGCTATAATATGGTTTACGCCATATAGCTTCCCTGGCTGATAGGACCATCCTACCGCCTCAATAATTGCCGTTTCACTAGCGAAGGGCTTGAGTCTACCATAGAGTTGTCCGTTGAGTGAGCGTTCAAATAACTGCGCATGTGTGACGTTATAGACTCTGCCCCTCAGTGACCCACCCAAAGGAATGTCGCGAATTATCTCGTCTACACTAATCGTAGTGAGGTCAATAGCGAACTGGTCCCTCACCAGTTTTCTAAGGTCTGCGAAGGAAAGGAGCTTTTCCTTATTCTTGTTTGCATCCATAAAACGCCGCTCAGCAACGTCTCTATGAGAAAACCACTCAGGCCCACGCATAAAGTCCTCGAGGCCCTCAAGGACAAGTTCGGCATCTGTATAATTGAACTTCACAAGCTCAACCATGACATTGCGCTGAAGCTCTTCGATAAAGTTAGTGAGAGGTGCAACGCCCGTAACCGCCTGACCAATAAGACCGTTTCTCATGGTCTGATAGCGTTCAACTGCGGCATTGTAGCGCATGAAAAAAGCGAGGTGCCATATACAGATTCCGTTCAGTGTCATGATACGAGATTTGCATCGCATGCCATACTCGGCGTCATCAAAACGTACGAAGAAGGGAAGTGGCATTCCATTGTTACGAATCACCGGCAAGGGGATACAACAATACCACCAGGCAGCATACCGTTGCTTTAGATCCTTCCACGTGGCAGTGTCTGGCTCGAAGCTCTCGCTTGTAACACAGTCGTGCAGTACGCTCATCCTCATGAGCGGCTTGAGGGAGCGATAGACACCGCTCTGCGTCATGTAACCGATGTCTTCCCAGCGAATGTCCGGCTCGTCGAAACTCATCATTGCGCCGCTTATCAGCGCATCGACATGTTCATCGTTTACGATGGTCAAAAGTGAGTACGTGCGCTTTATGCTCTCGGGCGAGAGCTCCACATCATCATCCATAAGTAAGATATGCGTAATGTCAGGCTGCTCCTGTGCCTTAATCATCCCATAGGAAAAGCCCCCCGAACCCCCTACATTGCGGTTTGGGTAAATGGTGACCCCGTCACCTGAAAGAGCGGCGTGATCAAGCGTGCGACCATTGTCTACCACATACATACGAAAGTGCGACGCTATGGGCTCGTCCGAAGCAAGGATGCTCTTACGGACGAGCTCGATATTATGCAAAATGTACTCCTCCTTTTTGAAGGTAGTGGTGGAGAGAGCCATCTCAACCTCACGGACCGCACCCTCATTGACCTGTGCCTCATAGTAGCTGTTCCTGATATAGACCGCGCCCTCTGTCTCGATGATAAAGCCCACCATCACATCGCTCGGCTCATACGAAAGTGTAAGGTCAACGGATGACCATGCATCCCCCCCCTTAACACATACGCCTGTTTTATCCTGTGGACGACAGTAGTAGTCAAGCGCATCAACGCACGTCTGTGTCACCCTTGCAGTCGCACCTTTAAGCTCTAGATGGAGGCGATAGCCCTTCGAGACAGTGTATTCATCATATTTACAAACGGTAAGCGCGTTAAAGAAGGTCGTAAAGTCAAAGTGTCCCGGCCCCTGAAGCATCCATCCCTCATCAGCCGGACATACCCCACAGGAGCTCCTTATGTAGAGCAATGGCGACATATGGAACTGTCTTGTGTCCTCAAGAAGGACGTTTGCGATCTTTACTAGCTGCATCTCATACCTCTCTCCGCCATCTATCCCAGGTAGGAAACTCACGGGCATCGCTCGATGGAAGATATGCTCTGCTGGGCTCATTGCCAGAAGAGCATATCTTCCCCTATGGTGGGACCTAAGCGAGCGCGACTTGCTTTGAAGGGTAGGTCGCGTTTGGTCACATCACACAGTTTTCGCCCCGCCCGCATCAAACCTCCTGTCCGCTCCGTTCCACATAGACCAGCGAGGACGGCAGTCGAGCCTCCCCATGCGCTCATGCCTTTATTGAACGAGAGATCTCCAGCGAACCCACTCTCGAAGATTGTCATACACTGTGCACATAGTAACGTACGTTACAATCATTGCGCGAACAGAACATAGACGAAACGTCTGATAGCTTGTCCCCACAATGACCGCAGACCCACAAGGAGGGCATGTATGAAAGCAGATTCTTCGAATTCTGCGCGGAAAAAATACATGACAAAATTGAGAGATAACTATCTTAAAAAAATCGCGCATTCTCCGAAGCAAATTGCTCCTTTCATCATCATTGCACTTGTCTCAGTGTTTATGGAACTAAGCATCTTCAATATCAAACACTGGGCAACAGCCCCTCTCTCGAACTCGATCATTACCCTCTCGCCAACAAGCTCCAATGTACCGTCAGGAAGTAAGCTAGCTTTTAGGAATCTTAACGATTCGGTCGATTCGATTGCCCTTACACTTGAGGGGCTTTCGGATAATGATGTAGCGCATGTCACGTACATGCTTACCGATTCGGGAAGCAGCCAAGAAGCGTATGAGCTGCCGACGGTTGACATATCGACGAACATTCCATCGAGTCGTTTTTCAAGGCTGAAGCCCTATGGACTACTGAAGTCGATCGTCATACGTATTACTACCGACTCGGGTTCACCGGTCACAGTCGCCTCAATCACACTCAATGAGCAGTGTCCCTTTACATTTCATATGCCAAGGGTACTTCTCTGCTTCATATTCCTGCTCTTTATCTGGGCTTTTCGGCCCACAGGCTCCCTCTGGAAGAGACGGGTGAGCGATTGGAATTCTCCTATCATCGTACTTTCTGCTGCAGTCGTTATCATGGTAGTACTTGCGACCCAAGCCTCCATCAAATATCATTCCGATGATAAGAACCGTGAATGGTACAATGATTTTGCTTTTAATGAGTACACCGAGCTCGCGCGGGCCTTTGCAAAAGGCAGGCTTTACGTTGATGAAGAGCCTCCCTCCTGGTTGTCCGACATGGATACTCTACATAGTCAAGATCGCCTTACAGGTACTAATAATGTGTACGATTATACCGTTAGAGCAATCCGCGAGAAGGAGACTGGCGAGAGCTACAAGAGAGACATCGCCTATTTCAACGGTCACTACTATGTCTACTTCGGTGCGACGCCGGTCATTATCGCCTACCTTCCGTATCTCCTCATTACCGGTCGTGACCTTGGGAATTCCACTGTCTGTGGAGCATGCCTGGCACTTATGGAGATCGGTATGTTCCTGCTTCTTGCCCGCCTATGCAGGATGAGGTACCGACACGTGTCCCTCGCAGCCCTCTTCCTCTGCTACGTAGGTCTCGTAATCACTTCGGGGATTGTCTATACCTGTGCAAGACCCTCGTTCTATAACGTGCCCGTCTCGTTCGCCCTGATGCTTGCTGTGTGGGGCCTGTATTTTTTGCTCAGGGGCTATACAAGCGAACGGCACGGCAACATCTGGTACGTACTTGGATCGGCGTGCCTGTCCCTTATCGCAGGATGCAGACCACAACTTTTGGTGTTCGGGCCTACGCTGGTACTTGTTACCATAGCCGAACTGAAGCATCACGACCTCAGGAAAGACAGGCTGATACTTGCACAAACTGTCGGGTGCGTTTGGATACCGGTCCTCATAGTCTCCATTACCATAATGTGGTATAATTATGCTCGTTTTGGATCTCCACTTGACTTTGGTGCAAATTACAATCTTACGGGCAATAATGACATGACCTTACGAGACTTTGACCCCACCCGCATGGTCGAAGGTGTCTTCTATTATTTATGTGGTTCTATACACACCTCTACAACCTTTCCGTTTGTCAACGCACAAGGCTTTTCATCATCGACGCTAACCTTTATGGGTAAGACCATCACAGAGCCGTATATGGGCGGACTCATATCGCTCTGTCCTATCTGCATTCTCATTCCTATGTACCTTATCGGACAGCGAAAGAATACAGAAAGTTGGCGTTTAGTTCTTATTTTGTCATCCCTCGGTGTAATGATCTGCGCTTTCGATACTGAGGCTGCGGGTATTCTCGGACGTTATCAGCAAGATTTTGGTATTCTTTTTGGCCTTGCGTGTGTCATATGTGTATTTGGCTTAGAGGAGAGTGGGCTTCTAAGCTCGTTTATAAAATCCGGGATCCTCATACTCATTACGGCGAGTGGCATAGTGTGCCTCTTCACAAGATTAGGGCTTACGTTGCCTGCGGCGGGAGCGAGTGGATATAGTTTAGCAAGCAAAAACTTCCAGTACCTAAAGACTCTCTTTCAGTTCTGGGTATAGACAGCTCACATGAACTAGCCCCATACTTTTAGAGATATGCAAAGTGAATTCGTAAGGGACTCTCCCCGAAAAAGCATGACCACCCGCCAGGGAGTCAGCGATGTTCGCATGACCAAAGACTAGTATAAGACTAGCTATGTTGGCAGTGGATGGTGCCGTACGGCACACGACTCAGAGGAGAATGCCATGGATCAGCACACTCAAGCAAAGGTAGAGCTCTGGAAGAACAACGTCACCGAGCCTGACCTCAAGGCCGAGCTCGTGGGGCTCATGGGTGACGAGGAGAGGCTCAACGACGCATTCTATCGTGACCTTGCGTTCGGAACGGCTGGTCTGCGTGGCGTACTCGGGGTGGGTACCAACCGCATGAACGTCTACGTCGTGGCACAGGCTACCCAGGGTGTGGCAGACTACCTTAATGCCCACTATGATAAGCCGACCCTCGCGCTTGCCCGCGACTCCCGCCTGAAGGGGGAGGATTTCCAGAGGGTCACGGCCAGCGTGCTTGCGGCAAACGGCGTGCACGTCTTTGTCTACCCTCGCATCGAGCCCGTGCCCACGCTCTCCTTTGCGGTACGCTACCTGCATACCTCCGCAGGCATCGTGCTCACGGCCTCCCACAACCCCGCCAAGTACAACGGCTACAAGGTCTATAATGATAACGGTGGCCAGATTACCGATGAGGCCGCTGCCGAGATCAGCGCGAACATCGAGGCCGTAGACCCCTTTGGCGGCGTCAAGATGATGGACTTTGACGAGGGGCTCAGGAAGGGACTCATCGAGTGGACGCCCGAGGAGGTCCTCGACTCCTTCATCGCCAACGTCAAGAAGGTCTCCATTCCAAACTTCAAGGCCGACGAGTCATACTCCGTGGTCTACACACCGCTCAACGGAACTGGCATAGAGTGCGTGACGCGCATCCTCAAGGAGATCGGCGTCGAGAAGGTCTTCGTCGTGCCCGAGCAGGCAAAGCCTGATGGTAACTTCCCCACCTGCACGTATCCCAATCCGGAGTTCCGCGAGGCCCTTGAGCTTGCCCTCAAGCTCGCTGATGAGAAGAAGCCAAAGCTCGTCGTCGCGACCGATCCCGATGCCGACCGCATGGGTACCGCCATCCCGCACAACGGCGAGTACAAGCTCCTCTCCGGCAACGAGATGGGCGTCCTGCTCATGGATTGGCTCTCCAACATGGCTGCAGCCAACGGCGAGGACGTGAGGCGCAAGGTGGCGGTGACGACGATCGTCTCCTCCGCGATGCCCGATGTCCTGGCCGAGGACAAAGGCTTCGAGCTGCGTCGTGTTCTCACGGGCTTCAAGTACATAGGGGATCAGATCGACCATCTCAAGGATGAGGGCGAGGAAGACCGCTTTCTCATGGGCTTCGAGGAGTCCTATGGCTATCTTGTGGGAACGCACGCCCGAGACAAGGATGCCATCGTTGCCGTCGAGATGGCCGTCGAGATGGCCTCCCACTACGCGACGCAGGGCAAGGACCTCTATGAGGCCATGGAGGACCTCTATAAGAAGTATGGCTACTACCTGAACGGCACTGTGAATGCCGCCTTCCCAGGTGCCGCTGGGGCCGACAAGATGGCCTCCATCATGAACGGCCTGCGCAATGACCCGCCCAAGGAGATCGGCGGTTACAAGGTTGTCGGGATGACCGACTATGACACGGGCGCCGAGATGCCGCGCGTATCGGGACTCCAGAAGGAGGCAGCACAGACGTTGCCACCAGCCAATGTGATCGAGTTTCGTCTTGAGCAGGGTAATAAGGTCATCTTCCGTCCCTCCGGTACCGAACCCAAGGTCAAGGCATACCTCTTCTCCAAAGGTGCCACTCGCGCCGAGGCGGAAGCCGTTCGTGCGAAGCTTCAGGAGGCGGCCGAGCGGATCCTCTCGTAGACTGAGGTATCAAGGGCGCGCGAGCAGCCCGTAGATGACAGCGCAACGAAAGAGCTCGCGAATCACGAGGGGCTATGCCACAATCTTTTTGGCACAGCCCCTTCTGTGAGTGAGCAGTAGGCTGACGCCAACCCTAGCTGCTCAAAGCATAGAGCTCATCTGTATTTGCAGCAATGGTGCCCAGATCCCAGGTATGGTTCGAAGCCTCGAGGGACGTAGGGTCATGAAGCGTCACGGAACCGTCGCTGTTCTGCCTGACGGCCAATGCCCAGTGCTCGTACTGCCCGTCAAAGTTGGCCTTGAGTTTCACGATCGCCACGGATTTCTTTGATGAAAGGACCGACCTGAGTGTGTCGGCGGAGGGTGATGAGTACTCTTTGCACTCAAGCCCAAGTTGCTTTGCCTCATAGATGAAGAGGTCCCCTGTGGTCGCAATGTCCTCCGAGCTGGAGTACCCCTTTGACTCTGCATCTGCCGCAAAGGTAGCCGGTGTCTTGTCCACCTTGTTTGAGAGGCCCATGTAGGCCATCGCAAGGCTCGTGGGGCCTGAACCAGTCACGCCGATGACGCTTTGTGCGTAGTCTACGTAGCCCCACCGTATGTCCCAGTTAAAGAGTTGAGGGAACTCACCCTTCTCATTGGTCTGCCCATAGTCGGTAGCCCTATGCTCGGCCGTGGGGTAGGCAGCCACGAAGTCGATGGCCGCAGGCTCGTTGATGGCAAGCTCAGGCAACCGAGCGTCAGGGTAGCGATCGGCGTTCTTTGCGATGGTCGCGAACTTCTCATTCCGATCAAGTACGGTCGTGAACTTTGATGTCAGGTCCTTGGGGGTGTTGGCAGAGACACGCGAATCCCACTGATTCGTTGCGTCTGTGTCCTCCTGATGCGTCTGTGTCGGTTGCTCCGATGACTGTCCCTGCACGCAGCTCGCTATGCTAAGGGCCGCGATCAGAACGATAACAACGACTGCTGCACCAAGGATCAGCATACGGTTGGATATGCCGTATCGGGAGAGCAAGCCCCTGTGACGGTTGTCAAAGTCGATCTGCTGCCGGCGCCCCCTCAGTGAGTATCCGGTATCGAGTCCCGTCAGCGTCCGGTAGTTTTGATCACCGTGGTGCCTCGAACCCTTCCGTTGGACCTTGGCGGGTCGAGGTCCTCGCCTGCCCCGCGACTGTGAGCCGATGCTAGTCCGACGTGGCTCGTCCCGTCCCGCACGCGTGCTCGGGACGTAGCCCGACTTACCGGGGTTGGACCCGCGCCCTCGTCTCATGTCATCGTAAGCAGCCATGTGAAACCTCTTGTCAGTCTGTGCCAGCTGTTCCCGCATACGGTACGTTGGCTAATAGTATTGCATACTTGAGGAACAATTGACCCGAGACCACCTGCTTGGCAGCCAATGGCGACTCTATGGCAGCCTCGATGCCTGCAGGTGGCGTAGGACTAGTCACATGCTAGAATAAACCGCATTGTCTACGAGAGGTGGTGGGGCGTGGGTCTCAAAAAGCTGATGCAGCAGTTTCTTAAGTTTGGCGTGGTGGGCGTCGTAGCGTTTGCGATTGATTATGGCATACTGATGCTGCTGTCGCGGGGCTTAGGCATGAACACCCTCCTGTCTGCGGCAATCTCCTTCACACTATCGCTCATCTTCAACTATGTCGCGTCAATGCGCTATGTCTTCACGCATCGTGCAGACATCAGTCGGCGGCGCGAATTCGTGGTTTTCGTCATCCTTTCCGCCATCGGACTGGCCATCAACGAGTTGTGCATGTGGGGTGGCACGGCACTTTTGGGCGAGGGTGCCCTTGAGGTCACCCTCACCAAGCTCTTTGCCACCGCTGTCGTCATGGTCTGGAACTTCTTCAGTCGCAAGCGGTGGCTTGATGGTGGGGACAACGCAGGCTAGACCAATCCTGCCGCGCGAGTCCCTGCGAAAAGACACTCTTTTGGTCATGTGCGAGGCCCTGATGGATTATCCATGTTGTAGCAAAGCGTACTGGTTTTTCTCAATAGTTTGCATAGCATTGTTTCTACAGTGATAGTATGTATCTATCTAGTTGCATTTATTTTGAGAGACCAAGGCACCCGTGTCTTGTCGAGAGGGACATAAGCAATGGTTAAGAGACGCACCAACAGGCAAGATGCCATCAGGGACATCGTACGGAGTAAGTCTATACGAACCCAGAGGGTGCTCGTCGATGAGCTTCAGGCAATCGGCTTCAACTGCACACAGGCAACGATCTCACGTGACATTGCTGACATGGGCCTGCGAAAGCTGAGCGAAGGTTTTTATGTACTTGCCGAGGACCTGCACCTACAGCGAATGGTCTCTGAGTTTGTCGTCTCTGTGGATGGCGCAGACAACCTTGTTGTGATCAAGACGCAGCCGGGCACCGCGCCGGGCGTTGCCGCAGCCGTAGATGCGGCCACCCTGCCAGAGGTCAAGGGTTCTGTTGCCGGTAACGATACGCTTCTCGTGATCACTCGCGACAGCGATGCCGCCACCGACTTCATGGGCTTGATCTCGAAGTTGGGGAGTACCCGAGCATAGCTGACAACATGCGTCGCAGGTATGCAGGCACACGGTACCCCTCTCTATGCAGGATACTGTTGTAGTTGCATGCGCCCAGTTAGGGTCCATTTCTCTGTCTGCAGGGTCTGCAGACGCCCCCGCAGGGAAGTTTGGTCGACCGGGAATTTGCCATCCTTGAAGATTTCTGATCGAGTATCTGCAGCTGTACCTGTCACGGAAAGCTAGGATGGCCTATCCACTGCGAGGGCTCTCTGCTAGTCATCCGAATCGTTGGTTTCGGTACCCGTCCTGCCCCTGGAGCTTCTGGTGCTCCTTTTCTTGGACGTTCCAGGCTCGTTGGCCTTCGGGAATGACCATTCGCTATTGGACTTGTAGTCGACCGTCTCGTTTGTGCTGGGGAATTCTTCACGATCCACCCCGGCGAGCGCCGCGTTCACAAATCTGACGAAGATGGGTACGGCAGTGTTGTAGGGATGACCATACGAGCCGCCCACGCGAACCGATGACTCCTCCATGTAGCCGCACCAGATGGCAACCGAGAGTTGAGGGGTGATGCCACAGAACCAGAGGTCTCGGTAGTTCTCGGAGGTGCCCGTCTTTCCTGCCACGGGCTGTCTCGCGTTCATTGTCGAGGCTATGACGCTTGCCGTGCCGTTGCCCTTGCAGACGCCCTCCATGACATCGCGTGCGGACTCGGCGACGGGGGCGCTGATGGCCTGCACCGGTGAGTCCACGTGTTCGTAGACGGTATTGCCATTGCGATCCTCGATCTTTGTGATGGCTACGGCCTTACGGTGAACACCGTTTGTGGCGATAGTCGCATACGCCTCAGCCATCTGGATGGGCGGTATGCCCGTGGTTCCCAAGGTGAGCGAGTCATAGTTCTCCATCTGCGCGTTAATGCCCATCGCCTGGGCGGTCGAGATGATCGTGTCGGTCCCGATTGCCTGAGCTACCTGCACGAACCCCGTGTTTGACGAACGTGCGAAGGCCTTCGCTAGGCTCAACGTTCCGTAACTCTCGTTCCCAAAGTTTTGTACCCTCCACGTGGACGTGAACTGCATTGGTGAGTTACAGTTTATGGAAATGTTGGGGTTCATGCCCTGCGATATGGCGTCCACAAGGGTGAAGGTCTTGAAGCTCGATCCCACCTGTCGCGTTGACTGCGTCGCCATGTTGTACTGACTCTGCTCGTAGCTCTTGCCCCCGACCATGGCAACCACATAGCCCGTGTTCGGGTCGATGGCCGCGAGCGCAGCTTGGAGCCGCCTGTTGTTTATGGCATCGAGCTGGGTGCTGACCGCCTGCTCGGCATCCTCCTGGATTGACGGATCGAGCGTGGTGTGGATCTTGAGGCCGCCCTTCATGACGATGTCGCGATCGAAGTCCTCGAGGAGGAGCTGCTTGACGTAGTCGGTGAAGTATGGGTACCTGATCGTTGGATTCCCGAAGGTCCCCTCATTACATTCTATGGGTTCTGCCACCGCTGCGTCGTGCTGCTCTTGGCTAATCTCGCCTACGGAAAGCATGCGCGCCAACACCGTGTTGCGGCGAGCCTTTGCCATGTTGGGGTTTAGCAATGGATCGTAGGCCGAGGGAGACTGCGGTAGCCCGCAGAGCGTGGCCGCCTCTGCCAGGGTGAGGTCCTTGGCACTCTTATTGAAGTACGTGATGGACGCAGCTTCGATCCCGTAGGCGCTGTGGCCAAAGTAGATGGTGTTGAGGTACATCGTCAGAATCTGGTCCTTATTGTACATCTTCTCCATCTGGATAGCTATGTAGGCTTCGCGCACCTTGCGCTTGAGCGTCGACTCGAACTGCTCGTTTGACAGGACGGTATTGCGCACAAGTTGCTGCGTGATAGTGGACGCGCCCTCCGAACCCCCGGAGATCTGCACGTAGACGGCACGCATGATGCCCTGCGGATCGACCCCCTTGTGTTGGTAGAAGCGCTTGTCCTCGGTGGCTATGATGCCCTTGATTACATAGTCGGAGATCTCGCTCTTGTCGACGGAACGGCGGTTCTGCAGATAGTACTCGCTGATCACCGAGTTATCAGCCGCATACACGGTGGTGGGCTCGGCAACGAGGTAGGCATTTGCCGAGGAGTAGTCCGGGAGCTCGCTGAGCCAGTTTGTGACGAGCGCTCCGACAGAGAGAAACATCGCCATTACGAACAGGGCTATGAAGCCGAAGAATCCGGCTATGCTGAAGCTTACGATATGAGTGCGGGAACGCGTGCGTGCCCTGCGGGTACGGATGCCCATGAATGCCTCCTTGCGATGTATAACCATCTCATTATAGGATAGAGACATGGATGAATCTGTTGCGACTTATGGCTCTTGACGCACTGTGGAGAAGGAGCATGCTGAGGTGGTATGGAAAAATCCTCATGACAATCGACGTCGGGGGCGCCGTTCATGTGCCTCTCTTATATATGCTCCTTGTGTCTCTGTCGCCGGTAGATGACAGAGGGAGGAAGGTGTGTGAGACTGGATTGTTGGATGGCGTGTATGAAGACCATACCTGCTGTCATGTGCTTTGCTGGGTATTCCGGAGGTCGGCATGGAAAAACACTTGAGACAAGCGGGCCCCAAGGAGTGGGGTGGCAGGGATGGCCACGCTGTCAAAGATGGGCGGTCTGCGCACTCGCGGCAGCCTCTTGAGCAGCTACAGTCCCCCTCCACGCACGTCTACATACCGCCCTCCCATTCCGGTCGCATGCGCACATCGCGTGGCGGGTCTGTGGGGAGGGGAACTTCTGGCACGGGCCATAGGTCGCCTGCATCGACGATTGGCCATGTCATTGCCTCGGTGATCGGCGTCACCATAGTCTTGCTGCTGGTGGTGGGAGGGCTCACAGCACATAACGTCTACAACAGCGCCAAAAGAGTTGCCTCTGAGGCAAGTAACATCATGGCCTGTGTCGACAAGTTTGAGACTGCCGTCAGGGATGGCAACCCCCAGGCTCTCCGATCTGCGGCAAGCGACATCAATGGATCTGCCCATGGCATCCAGAACGAACTCAGCAGCCCTTGGTGGGTCATTGCATCACTCGTCCCGGTATACGGATCCGACGTCAAGAGCGCGCAGACGCTCGCAGACAGCATGGTCGATCTCTCCGACAACGCCCTGTCGCCACTCGCATACGACTCAGGCGTGTTGAGCCTCTCCAATCTCGTGAGCGATAGCACCATCAACGTCGATGCCATCTCGTCTCTCGCCTCGACCTGCCAGATGGCCCAGCCCATCGTGCGCAGGGATGCGGAGGCCATCAACGCCCTGCCCGATGCCCATATCGAGCAATTCGCCACGGTGTTCCGCAAAGTGAGGGGTCGGTTGTCCTCTGTCGATGACGCCCTCACGAAGGCGAACAGGATCTTGCCGGTTTTGCCTGATATGCTTGGCGCGGGGGGGCAGGAGAAAACATATCTCGTCATCGCGATGTCCAACGCTGAGATGCGCGCGGCCGGCGGTTTCCCTGGCGCATGGGGAGAGCTCACGGTGGTGGATGGCAGGATGTCTGTCGCTAACTTTGATACCATTGTTCACGAGCAAGGCTTCACATCTGAGGATGCGGGGGGCGAGGATGCGATGCTTGCGGGCTTGTCAGATACCGGTTACTACTCGCATACGTTGCCGGCTGACATGACCACGAGTCCTGACTTCACACGTGACGGCTGGCTTATGGCGTCCGCATGGGAGCACTTCAAGGGGACGCACGTCGATGGTGTCATTGCTCTTGACCCTGTTTTCCTTCAGAAGCTCATGAAGCTCACCGACACATCCGTTCAAGCCGATGGCTTCACGATCGACGGATCAAATGCCGCGAAGATACTGTTAAATGATGCGTACTGGAAGTATGGTAATGACAACGATGCGTCTGATGCATTCTTCAGATCTGTTGCTGTCAAGTCGTTTGATGAGGTCCTCTCCAATATTGGCTCTGCACAGATCACTGATCTCGCGAACGTGCTCGGCACTGCCGCCGCACAGAGAAGACTTGAGCTGTGGATGGCGAACGACACACAGGAAGACATCATCAAGGAGGTTGGGGCGTCCGGCCATCTCTCGACGGACGAGGCAAATCCTGTCTTGGGCGTCTATGTCAACGACCATACAACGGCAAAATATGCCTATTATCTGAACGTAGTGACTCAAATTGGTGACAGAATCCGGAACGGAAATGGCAGCTACTCTTACTCTGTGACAACGAAGCTTATCAACACGGCTGACTATGAGACGATACTATCGGCACCGAGTTACATCTCTGGTACTAACCCCGAAAAGAAGACCATCGACACCATGATCGAGCGTCCCATCATCCTAGCTCCGGCGGGGGGTGTGGTAACTAATATGAACTTAGACGGCGATGGCGGAATGATAGAGGGTACCCTTTACGGCTTCGATTGCTGGACCGGAACGATTAACCTACGCTGCGGACAAACGGCAACACTGACGTATACGGTAACTACATCTGCAAATGCTGCCAGTGATCTCGTGCTAGATACCACACCTTTGGCACAGGATTTCAGCTAGCCCTCCGTCAGGCTGCCTCTGATATAGTCAGCCTCTCCCGAAAGCCTAGACAGTTGCAGCTCATTCCTGAGGGCTGATATATACGAGCGAGGGATGACCAGATGTGCGAGACAGACACGGAAGCGAACGGTGGGACAACGCGCCCCTCCTTTTTTGCAAGCTGCCCCAAGGGCTTTGAGCGGCTGCTGGCAGACGAGCTGAGGGAGCTGGGCATCCCAAAGCCGCGTCCCCTACGTGGCCAAGTCGCGTTTTCGGGCACGCTTGAGGACGCCTATCGCGTCTGTCTGTGGTCGCGTCTCGCCTCTCGCGTCGTGCTCGTACTCGGACGGGTCGACGCGCCCGATTCCGACGCCCTCTACGAGGGTGTCTCCTCGATCACATGGGAGGAACACATCCCTTGCGCCTCTTCTATCGCCATCGACGCCCACGGTACCAACGCCCAGCTCAAAGATACTCGATTCACGGCCTTGAGGACTAAGGATGCCATCGTCGATCGCCTCATGTCAATGCGCGGCACACGGCCGCTTATAAGCGTCGCCGATCCCGACCTGCGCATAGTCGCGCGTATCTCAGGTAAGAGGGCAACGCTTGGCATCGACCTCTCGGGAGAGCCACTCTTTAGGCGCGAGAGGCGAAAGAGCCCCTCCTCGTGGCGGAGCCGAAAGGGCGGGGTCGCAGGCCTCTTGCCGCTTCGCGCAGACTACGCGGCGGCGCTCTTGGCGGCTGGTGGCTGGAATCGTCAGCTGGGACAGGGCGAGGCGAGTCTGGTGTCCGTCTTTCCTGGCGCGGGCGTGCTGCTCGCCGAGGCAGCGCAACAGGCTCTTGACAGGGCTCCTGCGCTTTTGAGGGCGCGCTGGGGCTTCGAGGGATGGGCAGGACACGACCGTAGCCTGTGGGAGCGTCTTCTCGGGGAAGCCCACGACCGCGCGGACGGTACCAGAAAGGGACTGGCAGAGAAAGCTTGCACGGTCGAGCTTGTCGGCTGCGACAGTCGCCCTGCGAGCGAGTCAGAGACACGTCACCTGCTCCGCTCGATGGGCATAGATCTGGAGCCGCGCTTCTGGCACCCAGGCGCGCAAACCGCGAGCGCAGCGGGGCTCTCTCCCCTTATCGCCTACGACCTCTCGTGGATACGAGGAGGCGAGGATGCGAAGGAGGCGGCCGCGCTGGCCTTTGCCTCATCGGCCATGGAGGGGCTGAAAGACGCGGACCCCGCCGCGATCGTATCCCTGACATACAATCCGATCCTCGATCGCGCGCTCGGCCTGACCGCGAGATCGACCATCGACGTCCTCGTGGGGCAGAGCGCGGCGAGCATCAGGACCTACGACACCAGTCCGGACAGCCGAGGCAATGCGAGCCATTCCAGCGTGCAAGTCTTCGGCCACGGGGGCGGTGCTCCCAAGCTCATCTTGACGCTCGTCGAGGGCTCGGCACAGTTCTGCCACCGCCTTACCAAGGTGGCAAAGGCGCGCGCCAAGTGGGCGCGCCGCGAGGACGTCAGCTGCTATCGCGTGTACGACGCCGACCTGCCCGACTACGCCGTGACCCTCGACCTCTTCGAGGGCTCGACCCACACCCCCACGCGCCGTGGACGCGATCGCTGGCTACAGGTCTATGAGTATGCGGCTCCCACGGATGTGGACCCTGTCTTGGCTCGGATGCGCCTTCTGGATGTGCTCTCTATCGCACCTGATGTGCTTGGGGTCGAGTCCGCAAACGTCTTCGTTCGCGTCCGCAGGAGGTCACGTGGAGGCTCTCAGTATGCCAGCGAGTCACAAGTCGGTGGCGCCACGGGGAAGTACGGCAGCCAAGGCGGACGCGGTCGGAGCGACCGTGCCTCTCGACCCTCCCGTCTGCGACCGCCCGAAGGCGCGCAGCTCATCGACGAGGGCGGGCTCACCTTTGAGGTCAACTTCCAGTCACGCCTCGACTGCGGCATCTTCCTCGACCACCGAGACACCCGCTCCATGATCCGAGAGATGGCCAAGAAGACTAAGGGCTCGAAGCGCTTTCTCAACCTCTTTGCCTACACGGGGACCGCAAGCTGCTACGCGGCGGACGGAGGCTGCAAGCACACGACGAGCGTCGACCTGAGCCGTCCCTCGCTCGACTGGGCACGGCGCAATATGAGGCAAAACGGCTTCACCGGTCCCGAGCACGAGTACGTGCAGGCAGACGTTATGCAATGGGTGAGCGAGCAGAGACGCACGAAGAACCGCTGGGATCTCATCTTCTGCGACGTGCCCACCTTCTCGAACTCCAAGGGGATGCGTGGGAGCTGGGACGTCCAGCGTGATCACGCAGAGCTCCTCATTGGGGTGTCACGTCTCCTCACGCGCGCGGGCGTGGCGCTGTTCTCCTGCAACCTGCGCACGTTTCGGCCTGACGTGGGAAAGCTCGGGCGCGCAGGCGTCACCATCGAGGACATCACGCCCCAGACGATACCAGAGGACTTCTCACGCAGCCCCAAGATACACCACTGCTACCTCGTGAGACGCACGCCAGAGGCGTAGGTCCGAAGGAAGACGGGCCTAGGCAGGCCTCGCGGGCATACTGGCACTCGCCCGCTGCGGCCCACCTGTCGTGTCTCACGCCTTCGCGTAGAAGGCCTCCATGTCGGCGGCCATCCGCGCAAGCGTCGGCACATCTACGTAGGCCATGTGACCACAGTTGTACAAATGCCACTCCACGCGCTCCTTGAGCGCAGGCGAGAGAAACTGGCACGCCATATCGTGCACCACGTTCCAATAGGTAGTGGCAGCATCATAGCGGCCTCCGAGGATGGCGAGCTTCATCGTGGGGTTGCGGCGCAGAGCAACGGCAATGTCGTAGGCAACGTTAGGGGATGCGTTCTCCCAGCCCTTGCCGGGCTCCCTATGGCTCCACTTCCAGTTCACGCCCACGCGCTCGTAGTTGTTCGAGAGGTAGCGCGCAGGACCCCGATATCCCAGTACATCACGGAGGAAGGCCCTGAACGCCGAAGTCATGCTGGATTCGACCGCGTCGTCTGCGGCATCCTCCCCCTCAAACCACTCGCTGCTCGACTGGGTCGGCAGAGGGGCATCGGACGAGAAGCGCGTGTCAAGCCTTCCGCACACCCTCCCCTCGTCCTCCAGGATGTGCCTCCTGAAGTCGTCGAGAGTGACACGCAGGTGCTGGCGCCGCAGCTTCTTTGCCGAAAGGCCGATAAAGGCAGAGAGCTGCTCGGCGAGCTCTGTCTCGCGCTCTTCGGACAGGCGGTCGCCACGCAGGAGGGCCGGGGCGTAGGCCTCCTCGTTCCAGCTCATGGCCGCATCAAACCACTCCTCGACAGGCCTTCCCTGCCCCGCCTTGCCAAAGTAGTGCGCGGTAGCCGCCATCGTGGGCATCATGCCCAGGTGATAGAGGTCCTCTCCCTCGATGGTCTGCACCCAGTCGAAGATCGCCGAGAGCATCGTCACCCCGACCACCTTGATGCCACGCTCGCCCAAAAGGCGCATGAGGACGGCGTTGCGCACGGTGCCGTAGGACTCGCCGAAGAGGTACAGGGGACTTGACCAGCGATTGTTCTTCTCGAGCCACGTCGTGATGGCGCGAGCAAAGGCGTCCGCGTCTCCGTCCACGCCGAAGACCTTGGACGTGTCCGCCCCCTCGGCGACACTCGACCAACCAGTCCCAAGCGCATCGAGGAAGACGAGATCACTCTGACGCAAGAGCGTCGAGGGGTTATCCTCCACCTCCACCGGAAAGGCAAGGTGGCTGGTGCCGTCGGTCCTCACGCGGCGGGGCCCTATGCCACCGAAGTTTATGGGCACGGAGGCGCAACCGGGGCCGCCGTTGTAGGCAAAGGTCACCGGACGGGCGGGATCGGGCCTGTCGCCCTCTGCCAAGCTCACGTAGCTGAGAGAGAACATCCTGCCGACAAGGGCCCCGGTATCCGAGCGCACGTCAAGGTGGGCGGCCTCGCACTCGTAGTCGATGTGCTCCTTGGCACTGACCCCCGAGCCATCCCAGCTCAGCCGGGTCCGAGCGGCATCGGGCGTCTGGACCCTCGGGTCAGCGGGCACCGTCATGAATGCGTCTTTCGGTACGGCACCGACACCACTTTCGGGCGTCGGCAGGGACGCCTTCGTCTTCTGGTCTCGCTCGGTCTCGTCTGTCATGGTTCCTCCCTGTAGGTCGTCTCACTGCGTCACGATGACACGATAGCGCAGGCATGGCGACGGGAGGGGCAACAAGACCCAAGGTGTACGTTCGATGAACCGTGCCGACAAGTCGAGCGAAATAGCGGATCCGACCGGCTTGTGGCCCATGAGGATGGAAACGGGCCGCGCACACCGCTAGACTATGCTGGTAATGATGGTATGCCCCGATGAGGCAGAAGGAAGGTCACCTGTCGGCTTATCCGGTGACAGACCCGTCACCGCTGGCAGGCCGCTCGATTGAATGGAAGGGCTATGGACAGACAGACTGCGATAATCGACGAGGGAGAGAGGGAGCGTCTCAAGAGGCGTCGGAAGCTGCGCCAGGTGGGTATCCCCCTCTCAGCCGGCATGATGCTGGTCACGCTCGGTGTCGTCTACGGAGACATCGGCACAAGCCCCATGTACACCCTGAAGGCCATCATCGAGGGCAACGGTGGCCTTGCCACAATGGGCGAGGAGACGGTGCTCGGTGCCCTCTCGCTCATCATATGGACGCTCACTCTCATCACCACGGTCAAGTACGTACTCGTCGCCATGAGGGCGGACAACCACAATGAGGGTGGCATTTTTGCCCTCTACAGCCTCGTCAAGCGCTGCGCGAGGTGGCTCATCATACCGGCCATGGTGGGAGGCGCGGCGCTGCTCGCTGACGGCATCCTGACCCCCGCCGTCACAGTCACCACAGCTATCGAGGGGCTACGCACCATAGACTTCTTCTACGCTCTCATTGGGGAGGATCAGAACATCGTGATCATCATCACGGTCGCGATACTCTGCGCACTTTTCTTCATCCAAAGGGCAGGCACCTCAACAATTGGCAAGCTCTTTGGTCCAATCATGACGATATGGTTCTTATATCTGGGCATTGCCGGCATCATGAACATCATCGGTGGGAGCCTCGGCGTATTTCGCGCGCTAAACCCCCTGCGTGGTGTTCGCTTCCTCTTCGACGGCTCGATAAACGCTGCGGGCCTCATGGTCTTAGGTAACGTCTTTCTCTGCACCACAGGTGCCGAGGCGCTGTACTCCGACATGGGTCACGTGGGTAAGCCTAACATCTATGCCACCTGGCCCTTCGTCAAGGCCTGCCTCATCCTCAACTACCTGGGACAGGGGGCCTGGATACTCAGCAATAGGAACAACGTCGCGATGGGTGCCATCCCTGATGTCAACCCCTTTTTCCAGATGATTCCCGAAGACTGGCGCACCTTCGCCGTCGTGCTCTCCACGCTCGCAGCCATTATTGCCTCACAGGCCCTGATCACGGGCTCCTACTCCATCGTGTCGGAGGCAATCCGCCTTGACCTGCTTCCGCACATGAAGATCAACTACCCCTCCGAGACGCGCGGTCAGATCTACATCCCACTCATTAACGGCGTTATGTGGGTGGCTTGCATCGGCGTGGTGCTCCTCTTCCAACGCTCGAGCAACATGGAGGCGGCCTACGGCCTGGCCATCACGGTCACGATGCTCATGACCACGGTCCTGTTGTTCACCTACCTGTCTCGCATTCGGCACCAGCTACCCTTTGCGGTGGTGTTTGCGGCGGCCTTCGGTGCTATCGAGCTCATGTTCTTCTTCTCGAGCCTGACCAAGTTCTTCCATGGCGGCTGGTTCACGGTGCTCATGGCAACGCTCATCTTCGCTGTCATGTACATCTGGAGACGTGGGACCGCCATAGAGCGCACGCAGTCCGTTTACCTGCCTGTGGCGGAGTATCTCGACCAGCTCGAGGCACTCTCGCATGATGATGACTTTCCCCACACGGCAGACAACCTGGTCTTTCTGACCAACGACTCCTCGCCTGACAAACTTGATCGCGACATTCTCTATTCCATCTTGGACAAGCGCCCGAAGCGAGCCCGGGCATACTACTTCCTCAACGTCAACGTGACGAACGAGCCCTACACCTATGAGTACATGGTCAACGACTTTGGCACCAACTTCGTGTTCAAAGTGCAGCTGAGGCTTGGCTTCCGCGTTAACCAGCGCGTCAACACCTACCTCTACCAGATCGTCGCGGATCTCATGAAGCACAACCAACTCGCGCCCCAGGATCATAAGTACTCGATCTACCGTGACCACGGCAAGGTGGGAGACTTCCGTTTCTGCCTGATTCGCAAGATGCTTTCACCCGAGTCGAGTATCTCGGGTTTTAATGCCAGCGTCATCGGCGCGAAATACCTCATTCGTCGCCTTGCCGGCTCGCCTGCCCGTTGGTACGGGCTCGAGAACTCGAGCATCATCTTCGAGTACGTGCCACTCTTTAGTCGCACCAAGCGCCAGCACAGGCTCAAGCGCATCGCGCAGTCTGATGCCGCCACACCTCGGGTCACCACCCGCAGCGTCACCGCCACAGACGACGCGGAAGACGATGAAGATATCTTTTCCGTCACGATGCACAACGAGCTCGCTGAGTCCGTCGAGGAGGTGGAAAACGAGGTCGTGGGCGGCAACACCGCAAGCTTCAAGCCGCTTGTCGTCGATGAGGATGAGATCGAGGACATGGACGGGGAAAGCGCCGACGTCGAGGAGCACGGAGAGGCCTAGGCCTCGGACACAGAGAGGTGCATTCTGCCGGTTGCGTCTCACCAAAAGGCACACTCTGCATGCAAGCGGTCACGCAGACTGCGCCTTTCCGTGACGGTGGGACCGCGTGTGTGCCCAGAGTGCGCTTTTCCGTAGAGTGCGCCTTTCCTTACCTGCGCAAACGCGGTGGCGTCTCACGGAAAAGCGCATTCTCCAACCGGTGCCTCACGGAAAAGCGCATTCTGACGGTTAGGGAGACCGCAGAGTGCGTCTTTCCGTGACGTCGCGGCGCCCGGGAGGTGTGGGGCAACCCCCCGCCAGGCTGCGGGGCACTATGAAGAATGCCTCAACTGGGCAAATGCGCTCGAGCAACCCCCCGCCAGCCTGCGGGGCGGGTTGCGCGGGGGTCCGCAGATCTCGGTTCGGAGTCTGGCCTCACGGAAAGGCGCATTCTGCAGCCGGCACCTCACGGAAAAGCGCATTCTGCCTTCAGCGCCCCACCCAAACTGCTTTTCCGTGAGCGGGTCCAGTGTTTGCCCAGGTTAGGAATGAACCAAAACAGATCTCGGCCTCGCCCTTCTCGGCCTCCGCCTGAGTCCGGGCGCCTCCATGTCACCTTCCGTAAGCCCTGGGGCCTCCGGTGTCCTTGACATGTCAGTCCCTCCACGGACGTATTGTCGCCATGCCACCATCATGCGGCCGGAAGGTCTGTTCCGGCACTATAGACTTCAAGAACGCCATATAAAATAGCGCTCGCGAAGATACTCTCCCACCCCGCCTTGACCGTTGTCACGTCTGGTCACATGTTTCGCGACAGCCTTGACCTCGCTCGAGGCATTGGCCATAGCGACGCCATCGCCCGCCGCCTCAAGCATGGACAGATCATTGGGTGAATCCCCAAAGGCCACGACATCTGTGAGACTGACATGCAGCCACCTACACAACCAGCTGAGGGCTGCCCCCTTGCTCGCGGCCCCATCCATGACCTCGACGTTGTAAGGATGGCTACTTGTCCAACAGAGGGATGGATCCATCTCGGCTGCCGTAATGATCCTCTGACGCGCGTCATCATCCCCAAAGTACATCGTGATCTTCTCGACATCCGGATAGGCGTTAATGATCCCCTCGGTGGGGAGGCTGAGCTGTACTCGCCGACCCAAGAGCCAATCGACGGTCGGTGCGTCTATGCCAAAATCCCTGATGCGCCCAAAACGCGTAGCATTTGCGCGGGATGCGCCCTTAGAGAACACGTCAAAGGTACAACTGATGTCACGAACGCGCCCAAAGAGGGCGAGCGCACGCCTCGCTCCGATCAATGTCGCCCGAAGCGTCCTCTTAGACCTAACATCTCTCACGATGGCACCGTTCGCCGCAATGACATATCGGACAGCGGGATGGTCCAAGACCTCCGCAGGAACCGCAGACCAAGTCCGGCCCGTACATGGGACAAAGCCAACGTCCCTCTCCGCAAGGAGATCGAGCGCCATGGCATTATCCCTGGGGATCGACTTATCATCGGCCAGAAAGGTCGAGTCCATGTCACAGAAGACGAGTCTTAGGGTGGCCATGGGGACAACTTGGTCCTCATAGCTCAGGTCCGAACCCTTGTCACTCATGCCCATCACACCCACCTAACGAGCGCTCCTCGATGGGCACATAGGCCCTGTCGTCCATGTAGGCACTATACGCCGGTCGTATGATGCGCGCCGGACCATAGAGCTCCTCCATGCGGTGTGCTGCCCAGCCGCTCAGACGCGACAGTGCGAAGAGCGGTGTGAAAAGATCCTTCGGGATGCCCAGCATGGTGTAGACGAAGCCCGTATACATGTCGATATTGGTCGAGATGGGCTTCGTTATGTGCATGACATCACGCATGAGCTGGGGTCCCAGGCGCTCGATGCGACGTATGAGCTCGAAACGATCGAGCTCACCCTTTTTCTCGGCTAACGCGCGGGCATAGGAGCGCACGGCCTCGGCGCGTGGGTCCGTGATGGTGTAGACGGCATGCCCCAAGCCGTAGATGAGCCCCGAGTGGTCAAAGGTCTCTTTCCTGAGCACCCTCATGAGATAGTCCGACACCTCCCGATCGCTCGACCAGTCGTGCACGTGATCGGCGATGTCCTCCATCATCTCACTGGCCTTAAAGTTCGCACCACCATGCTTGGGGCCCTTAAGTGAGCCAAGGGCGGCCGCATAGCTGCTGTAGGCATCCGTACCCGACGACGAGAGGACGCGGCACGAGAAGGTTGAGTTGTTGCCGCCACCATGCTCTGCATGCAGCATGAGCATCACGTCAAGCATCATGGACTCCTCGCGAGAGAAGCCCTCGTCACCACGGAGGATGTCCAGGATCGTCTCGGCCATGGTGTAGCTCTCGCGCGCGGGCGGAATCCTAAGTCGGCTGCCCTCTCGATCGGCGACAGAGGCCTGGTAAGCGATGGACGCCACACGCGGTAGGCGACCGAGGAGAGAGATCGCGACGTCTATCTCGTGGGTGGGCGAGATGTCATCAGGATCACGGTCGAAAGCGTAGAGCAAGAGGGTCGCCCGCTGGAGGACATTCATAATAGAGTGGCCATAGGTGGTGCGGGGGAAGATGCCCAGATACCCCTCGGGTAATTGCCTGCGCATCGCGATGCGCGCCTTGAAGTCATCAAGCTCGGCCTGATTGGGTAAGGAACCTGTGAACAGGAGGAAGGCGACCTCCTCATAGCCAAAGCGATCTGCATCGTGGCAGCCGCGCACGAGGTCACCAATGCGATAGCCGCGAAGCCTGAGCTCCCCTCTGTCGGGTACGACCATGCCGTTAACCTTGCTGTAGCCATGCACATCGGAGATCGTGGTGAGCCCCACGAGCACGCCCGAACCGTCGGAGTTGCGCAGCCCCCTCTTGACATGGCGCTGCGCATAGAGTTCTGCAGGCACCTCATCGATGCCTTGCATGCCCTCGTACAGCCTGTCTGAGATGGGAGGACGTCCGAGGCCCTCTGATGGCATGGGATACCCATCAGCCATGTGCGCGAACGCCGACGTCTCTCCTCTCGTAAGAAAGCGCCCAGAGAACCTCTCGCTACCTTTGCCTGCCATAAATCCCTCCCCATCCGTTGACCGTCGCCATGCGCCATTCCCACAAGGGTCACGCTACGACAGGGCTAGAGACGATACATAAAATTGAAGACCTCCTCACGTTGCATGGTAATCTGTACGCCAAGCGTCTCAGCGAGCTGGTCAAGCTGCTCCTGAACCTGCTTGAACTCAACGTCGGAGGCACTCACGTCCACAAGCATCGTCATTGTGAAGATCCCTTTCAGGATAGTCTGCGAGATGTCGAGGATATTGATGTCATGACCAGCGAGAGTACCCGAGACCGCCGCGACGATGCCAGGTTGATCCGAGCCCAGTACCGTGACGATGGCACGAGCCTGGGATGTGTCAACGTTGTCTACCATGACCTCTCCTTAGCGTAGGGGCGTACAAAACGCCTTCATACAAGCAAATAAACCAAAAAACTCTCTTGGTCTTTGTCAGACCATCACGCGCATGAAGAGTCCGCCAGCTGATAGGCATCGACAAGCCCTCGCTGACCTATGCAAGTAACTTTCACAGCAGCTAAAGATGGGCATCCATCTTCTCTAGGGCTGCCTCTCGTCGCCCCGTGCGGTCGCACTCGTCTGTCGTGCACGAACTTGCGCTTGCCCTCCCTGTGGGTGCCAACCAACAGGGAGACCACCCGATTGGCGACACCTCTCACACAGAGATTTATTGTACGTCATGGGAGGCCCTCGACTCCCAACTGTAACAGAGTGCTCTCATTGGGACGCAGGATAATCTTGGTCAACGTGGGGTAGCTAAAATACTCCTTCGCAGGCAGTCAAGCTGATGTACTTGCCCTCTCACGCCCTCTCACGGTTTTCGGCAGGCGTCACGATCCGCTGGGGCCTAGGGTGGGTGCACCCGCCAAGGAGCAGCTCACATTGCCAAAACCCATCGCCTGGCCTTTGATCAAACTCGGGGCCGTGACCTTGATTGCTGACAAACTTTGCCCCGCTTGCACGTTTCCTGAGCGGGTGACGAGTAACGGACCGGCAATACGAGCGAGCCATAGGCAATGAACCCACCTGTCACAGTGGCAGCCATGTGAACTGTCGGGGCGCCACGCGACCCTAAAGGCCCACGTTACCCACCAGGAATCGCGGGGACCATTATGAGAGCTTCATGCCAGCTGTTGCTAGTTGTCCTGCACGTCTGACTCCCTGGACTCGAAAAGCGAAACAATGTCGTCTTTTGACATGTCGAGTGCGATCGAGAGCTCCTCGAGCGAGCGCTCGATGGCCTGTTTGAGAATGCGCTCGTACACGACGGGGGGCCTCTTGTTGTTGGCCTTCGCCTCGTCGATGCGGTGACGGAAGGTCTTGACGGTACGCACGGAGTCGAGGCAGGTGCCGCGACGAATCTTATCCCTGTAGTACTGCTCCTCAAGAGCGATGCTTGCCGAGCGGTAGTCATCGATGGATAGGTCGGTATACTCGTCTACGAGTTCCTGTGCCTCATCGTGTGACAGGACGGGTCTCAATCGATTCTCACCAGAGATCGGGAAGCTAATGCGCATGGGATTGGACGTACCTACGGGCATGAGCATATAGCTCACCTCAGGGTTCTCGATAACATCCTCGACCTTGCAGACGCCCTGCCCGGGATGGACGATGTACTCACCTACTTCATACATACAAATTCTCCTTTCGTGCTTATGACATCCATTTTAACACAAAAAGGAGAAAAATATAACTCTTACCGATTTACCCTTGTGTGGTCAAAAAACATTGTGTAAGGTAATGGGTTTCATCACCTCATGATGAGAATGCTGCAAGCGTGATGGTCCTCACCCTCTTAAGCAAGGGCCAAAGAGTGTGCTTTTTGTACACAAGACGCGCCGACGAGTTCGTCCAAACGCATCGAGAGACTCGCAAAACCCATCGCTATCGACAGCCTGCCTGAGAACTTGCCAGCCCGTCACTCAGACGAGGACGTAGAACCCTACGAAGGGTCATTGGGGCTATCTCCGTCCCCACCCGAATCTCCCTTTGGTGTGTTGCCATCCTTTGCCACGGCAGGACAGCATGAGACAATCCAGGAAACCAGATTGTCCTGCGGATCCCCTTGGCGCTCCGCAAGCTCGAATCCACGGCCCCACACCGTCTCGTAACTCACGTCCGCCACCCCATCGTAGTGTCTGAGCGCCAACACCAGATTGAGTTCACCGGTCAGGGCAGCGGCAGTCTGGAAGAGTCCCGAGTTGATGCGCCAATGCGCCGCGACGCCCGACTTGCCAAAGCCATCATAGTGACCACTCAGAGCGTAGAGTGGATTCATGGCAGCAATGCGCGTGGCCATACCGTTGTCCATCGAGTCTCTCTTCGCCAGATCGTCCGACCACTCCGTCACGAGCGTTGCATCAAAGCCTTTGGCAGCAGCATAGCTGGCCTGCTTAGATGCCAAGAGTCCACCCACCGTCTGGTCGAAGTGCAAGGTGCTCTCCTCGCCAATGCCAAAGAGCTGGTTGTAGCTGGAGCTGCGATCGAGCATGTCGAAGGCGGCGACCGAACGGGAGGCCGGACGGCAGCGCGTGACGAAGTCCCACAGGCTCGAGATCCTCACTGTACCCAGATTCGAGCTATAGGTGATCCAACGACCGTTGCTGTTGAGGGCGCTGAGATACGCTGAGGCCGAATCATAGACCGTCGATTTCACAGAACTCACGCCAGATGTGATTGAGGTCGAGCCCGATGTGCCCTCCTCGGTCGTCGCCTCGTTGGCGGCCGCCTCGCTCTCTCTCACTAAGTTAGGATTGCCCGGAAAGCAGGGATCACCCATCTGTGCGGGCGTATAGGTATAGGGAAAGCTCGTGCGAGAGAAGAAATCCGCCGCAGAGGACTCTATCGTGTCCATGACGTACTCGTAGTAGCTACCGTCCACGTAGGCTCCGTCATCGACGGCGCTGAGCCTGAGCGCATTGTCGCTGTCGTCGCGGAGGTCCATGCCGTTGACATAGTCGCCGTACGCGGTAGCGAGGTCTGTCGAGAGAAGCTTGGTCCATGCGTCGCTCGCGCGGGTGTCCGTACTTGCGAACTGCCCCATCATCCACTCGTAGGCGCTGTCTTGCGTATCGAAGGACGTTATAGGACACCATGATGCCGAGCCGTAGATCTTGTCCGAGAGAGCGGCGCCTTGCGCGTCGTGTGTCGCCGCCCCAATGCTGTCAAGATACGGGGCATAGAGATCGCTGTCACCCATCGCTCCCATGGTCGCGCTCAGCCCCCCTCCCGCACCGTACCCAAAGACGAAGATACGCTCGGAATCGATGGGGAGGCTTGCGGCGTTATAGCGCAGGTAGCGCACGGCCGCCTTGAGACCGACGACAGGCCAGGGGGAGCCACCGGCTATCATGGCCTTCGAGCTGCTGTCATAACCGCTCGAACGACCTCGAAAGCCCGCATACACGTAGACGAGCCCTGCCTTCAGGTAGCGAGAGAGACCCTCATAGCTATATGACTCCGGACAGGCCTGGGCAGAGAGCCTCACCGAGTTGATCGGCATGACCGCAGGTGCCGTGACGGGGCTCAGGGTCCCAACAGTGGCATCCTTCTTGACGGAGCAGCTGTACCTGTTGCCCTTTGCCGTGGCGTCAAAATAAGCACCGGGAACGAAGATGGCCAGCGACTCGTAGGTGGTACTTGCCGGCTTGGTGCAGTACTTGAGACCGAGCTGATAGTAGCAGTCGTTACCCTTGTCATACTGCCATGCGTCAACGTCGAGCTTGAGGTCCTCGAACTCCCTGAGGTTGACCTCAGGCTCTTGGGTACCCGTACCCCCATGGTCCTCATTACCAGAACCGCCCTGCTTTGGCGCACACGCCGCAAGACCAAGGACGCCAAGCCCAGACGTAAGGGCAAGGAAGTTTCTCCTGCTTGTGTTCATCAGACCTCCTGAAGCCGCCCGGACGAGGCGTGGCCAGCTGCTGACGACTGCCTCCCGAGCACATGGTGACGATACATCCGAGCCTCACATGGTATTGTACGCATAAGTGCCCAAATACGCGCAATCCGCCCATAGGCAAAAGGAGGACTCCAGATGTTCTGCTTCAGACGGAAGGACACAGAAAGCGGAGATGCCCCCGAGAGTCTCCGCAGACTCAGGCTGCGCTTTCGCGGAGAGGTCCAGGGAGTGGGCTTCCGCTGGACCTCCCGGATAGTCGCGGACAAGACGGGTTGCACCGGTTGGGTCAGAAACGATAGCGACGGCACGGTCGCGATGGAGCTTCAGGGCACAAACGATCAGATCAGCCGATGGTTTGGGGGTCTCTCCTCCTCATACGCCCGCTATCCCATCGACTACCGCATAGACGAGAAGGCTGAGATCGAACCCGTCTCGGACGAGCGCGGCTTCGAGGTCAGGTTCTGTTAGGACAACGACCGCTCAATAGCTTTCGGCCAATGGCATAAGATGACCCAGACGCGAATACACCAGTTCCATTAGCACGGGTCTTGCGCTCACGACCGGGGCGTCTTTCGTACCACGGACCCTTCCCATCCCTGCTTGGCCCACCACACGCCAGTCTCAACGTCCTTTGCCAAGCAGCTCTGGTATATTCTCTCGTGAATACTCGCCTTGCATCTCAAAGGAGCATGCCATGACGCCACGCCCGGAACTATCGACGACTCTGCACAGGGTTCGCGCAATGCTTGTGATCGCATCGATCGCCGCGCTTGCGCTCATCGTGCTTCCGTCACGGGCCCTGGCGAGGAGCTACTCCATCGATTACGTGGACATAGACGCCACGATTGCCACAGACGGGTCGCTCAGTGTGGGCGAGACGCGTGAGTTCGACTTCGACGGCTCGTACAACGGTGTCTATTGGAAGATACCCACAGGTGACTACGATGGCAGGCAGATCGAGACAAGCATTGATACCGTCGGCATCATCGAAAACGGCCGGCTCACCGTTTTCACTCAGTCGTCTTCCGGCAGCCCCAACACCTACTCAATAAGTCAGGAGAAGGGCGCCATCAAGGTCAAGCTCTACTCGCCGCACACCGACGAGAAGGTACAATTCTTCATCGCATACACCGACACAAACCTTGCGGCACGTTATACCGACACCTCGGAGCTGTACTGGAAGTTCGTCTCGAGCGGCTGGGACGTCGAGTCCAAGAACGTGACCTGCACGATCCACCTACCCGTACCCGATGGCGCCATGGTCAGTGCCGAGGAGAACGTCCGCGCCTGGGGGCATGGCCCCCTCGACGGCAACGTCAACTTCAAGGGAAACGATATCGTCTACACCTTGCCCGGCGTCGGAGGTTCTGAGTATGCCGAGGCACGCATCACCTTCCCCACCTTCTGGCTCTCAGACACGCAGACAATCAACATGAGCAAGCTCCAGACGATTCTCTCCGAGGAGCAGAGCTGGGCAGACCAGGCAAACGCCAAGCGACAGGCGGCCATCGTCTTTAGCTATGGCTCCCTGGCATTGGCGTGCCTGGTAGCATTGGGATCGATAGCCTTCTCTCTGTTCCGCTGGGGCAAGTACAAAAGGACCCATAAACCCCAGTTCGATGATGACTACTTCCGTGACGTGCCGAGTGACGACCATCCTGCCGTGCTGGGCGCCCTCCTGAGTAATGGCAAGCCACACGGAAAGGAGCTCACGGCCTCGCTCATGCGCCTTACCGACATCGGGGCCGTCCAGCTTGACCTCGTGAGGACTACTAAACAGGGATTCTTAGGTAGCGAGCGAATTGACGAGGACTATCGTCTGACACGCACCGAGCAAGACATCAGCCAAGAGACTGAGAAAAGGAAGAAAGTTGACTATGCCACGCTCACCTTCCTCTTCGATAAGGTCGCGCCTTACGAGGGAAGCCATCAGGAGCTCTACTTTAACCGCATGGAGACAATCGCAAAGGAGCATGCAGAGCAATACTCGAGCGCCTATGAGACCTGGGAGTCGGTCATAAAGGGTAGCTGCACCTCTCGAGGCTTCTTCAATGACACAAGGGGCACGGGCAAGGGTGCCCTCATCGGTCTGGGGGTTCTTAACACCCTACTCGCAATAGCCATGATAGCCTTCACAATTGTCGAGATCGTCCCGACACCACTAGGCCTCGGCGTCGTGGCGGCGCTCGCCGTGGCAGCCTGGGGGAGCTGCGCTGTAGCATCAAAATTAAACAGCCTCTCGGATGAGGCGCTCGAGCTGCAGGCAAAGCTCAAGGCACTCCGTCGGTGGCTCAAAGACTTCACGCGCCTCGGCGAGGCTATACCAACCGACGTCGTCCTCTGGAACCAGCTCCTTGTAATGGCCGTGGTTCTCGATGTGGCAGATGAGGTAATAAAGCAGCTCAAGACTACGATGCCACAGATACTTGAGGACGCGAGGATCGCGCCGGTCTACGGCTGGTACTACTATGGGGGCACGAGGGATATGCCCGTCAACGCATTCTCTGGTTCGGTCGCCCATGCCCATAGCGTGAGCACAGCCTCCCTCGCTGCCTCCTCCATGAGCTCTGGCGGTGGTGGGGGCGGCGGCTTCTCCGGCGGTGGGGGCGGCGGCTTCGGCGACGGGGGCGGCGGAGGTGCCTTCTAAAGAATCAGAGAAGGGCGTTGACTTTGGCCGTGACTTTGATATGCTAAGTAAGCTGTTTTTGTGCACAACTTAGGCTGGGTAGCTCAGTTGGTAGAGCAGGGGACTGAAAATCCCCGTGTCAGGGGTTCGATTCCCTTCCCCGCCACCAGACGAAGAGGGTCCCACGCTCGCGGATGCGAGTGTGGGACTTTTTTGTGCCCATCGGGGCTTTGGGGAAACCACGCTTCTCTGTCCAGTGCCTATGGACAACACCCGCTCGGACGTCCACTACAGCGCTGGGGTTAGAAAGGTGAAGAGGACGCCACAGACGTCCACGGTCTCCCCCACTGCCACAGGCTGCGTTCCCGACACCTCACGGCCGCGCAGCATGGCGGGATTAGTCGCCCCGAGATCCTCGATGTCGGCGAGTTTGCCCCTATACCTGAAGCGAACGTGTCTGCGTGACACAGCCACCGAGTGGAGCACCACATCGCAATCGGGTGAGCGGCCCACGAGCAAACCACCTGGGCCAAGGGGAATCGTCACGTCCATGTCGGCGCAACGGACCCTAAGGCTCGGAACCTTTGGGGTCTTGGCTCCAAGGCCATCTTCCGGCAGACCAATCGTCTGATCAGCTGAAAGCTCCAAGGCAAACGGGCAGGTGCCCTGGTTCCATACGACTGGCCGCCCAGGTTCGTCCATGCCGCCAGCAGCAGACGCTTCGGATGATCTTGACTTCTCTCTCGAGAAGTCATAGAGACACTCGTAGCAGACGTCCATGTCAATGAAGAGTTCCGCCCCGCAGCGTGGGCAGGTCTTGGTGTACTGGCAGCCGTTGAGACTGGCAAGCGCATATTCATCGGGTTCGGAGGGAGGAGCTGCATGATTGCCAGCATCCTCGCTGTGCCTTAGGTTGAGGGCCCTCGACCTAACAAGCAGTGAACCATCCTCAAGATGCTGTCCCCTCGCATGCCTTCCCCCAGATACGCGGGGCGCGTCATGTCGATCCTCCTCTCTCCAGCTCTGTCCAGCCGTCCCATAGTTCCACACTGTCTTCATCCTCAGCTCCTCCCTCAAACGCCAAGACGCCGCCGCAGCAGGACTGGCCCTGCATCGGTGCCACAAGTCGCGCACGCCCAGGCAATGTCTGCCTCCAGCCCGCAGGGCCAACGCCTATCGACTCACCACTCGCAGGCAACTTCTCGACACGTCAGACCACCACACCAGCCCTAAACCTGTCCACCACAAGCGTTCTCTCGTGCACGAGCGTCACGGGTGTCCCCAAGCTCACGCCGGCCAGACTCCCGATGCGTGGCCAGGGGTGATAGATCAACGTGCAGCTAAAGCTCGTAAACAGGGGAGACACGGGGAACTTGAGCTCCTGCCCGCCTCTTGTATCCGCCCTCGCATCCACGTCATGGGCAACGACCTCCACCTCGATCAGATCGCTTCCCATCGCCTGCTCTATGCAGGCCCTCACCTCATCGACTGCCGCAGCACGACTCTGCTCACCAGCCGGGGCGATGCCATGGGCCACGACCGCATCGAGCGAGATCCTGTCAAAGCTCGCACAGAGACTCATGAAGCGCACCAGATTGAACACGATGAGCGCGACGGCAATGACCACGGGGGTTAACACGGCAAGCTCGACGGTCATCTGACCGCTGTCTTTTCTCGCCGGCGCACGGGCCACTAGCCCACCCCCATGAGATCTTCCAGTCTTACCGTGAGCGGTATCCTTATGGTAGTACCTGGGACGGGTAGCTCGGCAATTGTGAGCTCCTTGCCCCCGAACCTCTGCCGTACCTGCTCGATGCCTATCATCGCCTGACCCTGTGAGTCTGCGGGAAGCGACGCCACGAGCTCCCTCACCTCGCTACCTCGCCAAAGCCCCGCCCTGTCAAGGACCGTCTGGCTGTTGACCAGCACGGGCTTTCTGAGTCTCATGTCCGCTGGCTCAAATCCCACGGCCTCTACAATCGATCCAAGCCTCCTTCCGAGACCAGAAGCGAACTGACTGCCGGCCACACCATCGATCCTGCCCAAAAGCTCTCTCACAGAGGAAGAGACGCTCTCATGCCCAGACCCATAGGCCACAAGCAACCTCCCCCATAGCTGGGTAATGTTTCCCAGAAACGAGATAACGATGGGCCGGTCATCCCTGCCAAGACCCTCAAACACGCTTGAGAGCACGTTATGGCCGTCGGTTCCCTCGTCTGGAGCCAGCGTCGCAGCAGAGATGGCCATACCCGCCGGAAGTCGGGTGTCACCCTTAACGAAGGACCCCACGAGTCCTTCGGGCACATTTGTCTCGGCTCGTCTCACAATAGCGACACAACCATAGGCACCAGGTGGCCTGAGCCGTGGCCTCCTTACCGCAAGCAGGGCCATAGCCCTCTCAAAGGCCGACTCGCCCTCATCGGCCTTCTCCTTCATCTCGCGCTCGGCATCTCGCCCGTCCTCACAGGCTCTCTCATACTCACGCGAGGCCTCGACAACGATGCGCCAGTAGTGCTCGAAGCCGTTGTTGATGTTCGTCGAGGCGTTCGCGACGTTTCCCATCGCAACGGTGTCCATCCCACACTCATCGCAGCGCTTGACCGCTCCTGACTCGATGTCGGACAACGAGGCACTGCCCGCCTCCCGACCTCTCGCACCGGGACAGGTGGGGGAGCAGTGGAGGGTCCTGACACCGCCCTCGACGGTACAGGGCCATGTCGAATCGACATAGAGCGACGATTCCCTGACCATCTTCGCCGTGTGGGGAAGATCAGGAAGGTCGATTGAGACGCTCTCTCCCTCTATACACCGTGCGCTTGAGATGTGCTCATACGCATAGCGATAGAACACCTTCCTCGCGCACGAGCGCTGAAGCTCCTTGGCACTCGAGCCTGCGGCAGGCTCCGTCTGCCAACGCCTCAGGTAGTAGTTTTGGGCACGGACGCGAGCGTACTCGAAGTGCCATTCGTCCACGCTGGGATAGTGAGGGTTTTGAACGGTCGAGAGGCCCGCGAGCTTCTCGGCACGACTCCTCATGCACAAGGGGCTGTCGATCGTGTCGGCCCGCCAAGCCTTCTCCTTGGCATCGCGGGCGCGACGGTCATCCCCTTCCTTCTTGGCGCTCGCCTGCCTGAGCTCTTCGGCGCGCTCACCCAGCTCCTCGTCATCCACCTCATCGATCTGGAAGAACTCAGACTCGCTCTCCATGGGCAGCGGGATGGCAAACCCAACGTAATTCACGCCTTCGCTCGAGTTGGCAGAGGCGCATGAGGCTGCGTTGGCCGCGACGATCGCGGGAATCGCCCCCTCGAGCCTCTTGAGACCCTCGGCTGCAGATTTCGCGAAATCCCTCCGCGCCGAGAGTATCTGACGTCCCGCGTCAATGACTTCCGGAGCCATCCCCTGCACAACGGGAATGGCCGCCAGGACCATGCCCGCACCCAAGATTGACGTCCCAAGGATCCCCATGCTGAGCACGCAGGCATCGAGAACCTGAGCGATGGTCGAATAGGCGGCAACGACGTTCGCACCCGACATCGCCGCAGAGTCCGCAACCGTCTGGACGTCTGCGGACCTCCCGCTCGTCCAGACGACCGAGGCCGTTGAGAACACCAGCGCCAAGCTCACGAGCAGGGCTACGGCCACCGTGATGGTGGTATAGCCCCCATCATCCCCGACAAACGTGGAAATCCCCGAGAAAATACGGACTGCCCCGCGTCCGTCAGCCCCACATCTCCTGCCAAGTATCATAGGTACCTCCGACCCAATCTGCACGCACCTTCTCGGAAAAGCTCGCCTCAAGGATCACACCTCGCCCATCCGCACTCCTAAACGCCGAGGCGAGTACCCCCACAAGCGGCAGGGGACGGACGTGCCCTCGTATGCTCACATGCACGCTTCGCTCGTCACGGACAATCTGGACCTCCCAGTCGTCCTCACCACCCACGTGAAAGATCGAGACCTCCGGGATGGCCCTGAGCCTCCTCTTCGCAAAGTCGGCGCAGTCGGCAAAGTCCCCGTCATAGTCGGTGGCCGCGACCCGCGCCGTCTCGGCCGCACTCGCACGCATCACGGCAAGGGTATATCCCATACACGCGGGCTCAATGAGCAGGGCAAAGAGGAGCATGGTCGCCGGAAGCAGGAATGCAGCCTCGACGCTCGCCTGCCCATGCTCCGATAGATGGCGCGGGCAAAGGGTGCAACGTTGGTTACCACAGCAGCGAGTACAGAAGGACGTCCTGAGACATGCCAAGAGCCCCACCCTCTCCCCAGCTGTGCGAAGCCGCCCTGACTGCTCCCGCAAGCAGTTCCCCACCAGCCGTCCAGTGCCACAGCGCACCAAGCGCCACAATCAAAGTCAGAAAGGCAAAAAGTACCAGTCCGTACTCGACCGTAGCCTGTCCGCTCTCCCTACCCATACGCTCCCTCAGCATTCAGATTCTCCTCCCACATCGAATTCTCGATCCTACTCACGCTCACCTTTGACCTCCCCACGTCCGTCTCCCGCACCACGCAGATGTCCACCCAGCCATCCCCCTGAATGACACAACTCCAGGCCTGCCCAACAAGATCGACGTAGCCCGCACGCACAAGTACGCAGTCTTTCCTCTGCCGATAGCCGACAAGTATTGTTTGCGCCTCCTCGGTGAGCGGCCGCTCGCTCTCCCAGCTTCTTGTCCCGTCCCCTCCCGGGGTCACGTCACCTGAAAAGGACACCCCCTCGCTCAGGCAACTGGCATTTCCGCTCTCAAAGGACGCAGACGGCAACGACACCGGTGGAAGGCCACGGCTTTCAGTCGAACGACCGCTCACCCCCCAAGTCGAGACGAGGAGCACGACAAGAGAGAGGGCAACCAACGCGCGCTCCGCAGCGCGACCGTGGCTCTTCCCACCCAGATGGCGATGGCGCACCATACGCCTAGAGTGATCCGATGCCATCTGCAATCGCATCCCACAACTCCTGAATCTTGCCCCTGAAGGCGATGATGGAGAGTACCGCGATCACGACGAGGACACCGACGAGAATCGCGTACTCCGTCGTTCCCTGACCGCGCTCGCTCCTCCCCAGGACCATGATGCCAAGCACCCAGTCCATGACCTCTCGCAGCCTCATGCCCATCTTCCCTTCTCCTTTCCTCCTCGTCCGGCAACACGCCGGCACCTGACTACCCCAACCTGACGGAAGCTCCCAAAAGTGGTCCCAGAATCGCCAAGAGCATCGCCGGCACGACCATCGTCCCTAAGGGGACCATCATGCGTACAGGTGTTTTTTCTATCTCCTCCTCAACGTCGCTGCGCTGCTCTTGCCTGATCACGTCAGCCTGCCTCTCGAGGACGAGCGCAAGCGGAGCGCCAAAGTGCAGGGCCTGGGAGACCGCCGACGAGAAGCGCCTGAGCGCGTCGACGTCAAACTCCTCTGCCATGTCCGCAAGCGCCTTCTCGCGACTGCACATGCCCATGCGCCAGCTCGTCAGTGCCTCCCTGAAGAGCGTCGCGGTCTGGGTCTCGAAGCGTCCGCAGTAGAGCTCGAGCGAGGCATCAAACGAGAGACCCGAGAGAAGCCCCAGCATCACGATGTCAAGGAGCTGCGGCAGCTCACGCAGGAGGCACGTGCGTCTCTTGCGCCGCACGGACTGTGCGCTCAGGTCCCTCAAAAGCGGCAGGCTTCGCAGCTCGGCGCAGACGGCCTCCAGCGCCTCCCTGAAGGAGGTGCTCGCTGCAGAAGACGGAGGTGAGCCAGATCGACCCAAGGCGACGAGGACGAACGAGGCAAGCCAGGCCACAACGCCGAGCGAGAGCACAAAGAGAGCTGTAAGATCGCTCATTCGAGAATTCCTCCCATCTGCCGTTTGATGATCGCCATCGCAAGCACATCCAAGATCGTCGCCACAACCAGGCTGAACGTTCCCGCAGGTGTCATGATCCCGTTCCTGAAGTCAACCGAGAGCGCCGACAGCCCCACGACAAGGAGAGCAGGTATGGCAGAGACGACACGTACCGAGAGCCTTACCTGCGCCGTCTTCACCGCGAGCATGCGTTCGAACTCGCTCTGCCGCTCGATCAGGCGTGCCGAGTGCTCGAGGAGACCCTTGAGGGGACTGCCCGTACGCTGAGATATGACGAGCGCCGTGCAGAGCAGCCCAACACCCGGGGCATCGAGCTCCTCGCAGAGCCTGTCGATCGCCTCGCTCACTGATGCCCCGCAGCTCAAGCGCAGGCTCGCCCGCGAGAACGCGGCGCCCGCGACGCCGCCCGCGTGCGTCCCCGCATAGCCGATAGCTTGAGAGAGCGTCTCTCCGGAACCTAAGGCCATGGCGAGCGTGCGGAATACGTTGGGCATCTCTCGCAGAAGGTCCTGCCCGTCTCGACGCAGGCAAGACGCATGCCAAGCCGGGATGCCGACACCAAGAGTGGTCGCGATGACAAGCGTGGCGACCACGCTGTGAAGCATGAGCATCAGAAGCATCGCAACCAGCAAGATCAGGGCGCAGGCCTGCTCGCGCACGAGCAGGATGCTCTTGCCCTGGAGCCGTTGCGCCAGCGCGTCTGACGCATGTCTCCAAGAGTCAAGTGTGAGGAGTCGATCCACCGGCACCGTCTTGGAAAGCGCCCACAGCAGCTTGTTTAGCTCGCGCGCAAGTCGCAGGCGTCCCCTCAGGACACTGAATACCTGCCGATCCCCTCCGTCAAGCTGAACAAAGCAGCACACCCACACCAACATGCCGAGACCTATGGAAAACGGGACCTCCATGACCTCACCTCCTGCTCGCCCACCATGTCCGCCCTCAGGGCCGCGTCCACAAACCGAGGCTCACGGACGAGCTTCCAGTTACGCTCGAGCTCGTCGAAACGGACGCATTCAACGAGCCTCACGCCATCGTCCTCGCCCAGACTGACCTCGCTCAGAGACCCGATGAAACGCAGACCGTCGCTCATGCGATGGCTCATCACCAGAAGATCGAGCGCTGTCGCGATCTGGGCCTCGATGACCTCTGTCGGGAGGTCCATCCCAAAGCGGGCCATGAGCACAAGGCGCAGGATCGCCTCCTTGGGCGTGCCCGCATGGAGCGTCGTCAGCGAACCGTCGTGACCCGTGTTCATCGCCTGGAGCATGTCGATGGTCTCCTCGGAGCGACATTCCCCGACGATGATGCGGTCGGGTCGCATACGCAGGGCGTTCTTGACGAGATCGCGTATGGTCACCTCACCCGTCCCCTCTATGGAGGAGTCCCTTGCCTCGAGCCTCACGACGTCGGGATGCCGGTCGAAGCGCAGCTCAGCCGAATCCTCGATGGTCACGATGCGCTCCTCGAGACCTATCTCGCATGAGAGCGCATTCAAGAGCGTCGTCTTGCCCGAACCCGTGCCCCCCGCGACGGCGATGTCCTCGCGCATCCGCACGGCGAGCGAGAGGAGCCGGGCATACCACTCGGGAAGCGACCCGAGGCTTACAAGTCTCTCCAAGGATGAGATGCGGTTCGAAAACTTGCGGATGGTCACCGCTGGCCCGTCCACCGAGACCGGCGCCGCCACCGCGTTCACGCGATCCCCGTTCGCGAGGCGAGCGTTCACGATAGGACTCGCCCTGTCGAGGCGCCGACCCAGAGGAGCGAGTATGCGGTCGATGATCATGAGGATCTGCTCGTCCGACTCGAACACCGCCTGTGCCGCCTGTAGGCGCCCGTGCTTCTCGAAGAAGAGACCACGTGTGCCGTTGACCACGACCTCGCTTACCTCCTCGTCCTCGAGGAGCTCCTGCAGAGGACCAAGACCACATATGTCATCGAGGGTCCTCCTGACCAGCCTCTCCCTGTCATCGAGGGCAACGTCAGCATAGGCAGCCGTATTGAGGATCGCGCGGCAGGTCACAGACAGTTCCCTGCGGGCACGCGAGATGTCAGAACCCGCAGCGAACTGAGCGACCACGCCAAGACCGAGGCGCTCAACGAGATCTCCCTTGAGGCGCTCGGTCGCATCCTCCTCAGAAGGCCTGCGCAGAGCGACCATGGTGCCGCCCTCAACCTGCGACTCCTGCTCCCTGACCAGTTCCAGCAACGACACCGCTACGCCTCCTTCCTGAGTCCGAAGAGAGAGAATCTCTTGCGGCCCACCTTGGCCTGCAGATCTTGTCGTGCCGCATCCGAGTCCGGAAGCCTCCCCAACTCCGAGAGGAGCTGAGCTAGAAACAACCCCGTTGAGTCGCTAAACTCCCCCTCCTCCAGCGCGAGCGACGCGACCGCACCTGATCCGATCAGGTCCCGCACGTCATCTCCACCGTCCGCGACCCTGAAGAGCCGTGCCCCCTCGAGACCGATCTCGGCCCTTCCGAGTAGCGCGGGCGGCGTGACCCTGAGGTTTGCTGAGCTCTCGACGCGCACGATGCGCGTCCGCGCCACGCCCAGGCGCACAGCCAGAGCACTTGTCCTTGCGAGCGACGCGAGGGCACCCGCCTCCTGACCACTCACGAGTACGAGGCGGTCCGCCGCCTGGGCGGCGCGCGCCACGGCCTCGTTGAATGTCGTTGAGCTGTCCACCAGCACCAACCCGAAGCGACTCTGCAGATAGTCGAGGAGTTCTCCCACATGTGGCATGAAGACCTCAGCGTCCTCGGGCCTCTCGCAGGGACCCCAGAGGAGTACGTTTTTTGCGAGCCGTATGCTCGACCTGCCCATACGCTCCGCCGTCATGCCCTCTTGTGCAAGCCGAGTGAGGTCCACGCCGTGCGATGCCCCAAAGCAGGAGAAAAGGTTGCCGCATGAGAGGTCGAGGTCCACGACGGCGACGCTCATGCCCCAGGAGGCTGCCCGCACGGCACAGGTGGCGACGAGCGTCGTCTTGCCGACGCCCCCGCGACCCGAGACAAAGGTGATTAGAGGTGACGTGTCATCATGAGTGGCGAGATCGTCCTCACAAGCGGCTCTCCCCTCGGCGTTTTGGACGTCATCAACAGAGGCGGCTCCCGCCGCAGAGGTATCAGCCACAGGCACTCCGGCATCAGCTGTCACACGGACTGATCCCTGCGCATGCTTCCCTGCAGGGCTCGATGCCGCAGCAAGGGCCTTCGGCTTTCGCCTTGGCTGTCGTCCCCTCCCCTGCCTACGTGTCCGATCCTCAACCTGCTCGCTTTTCTCCCTGGTCACTTCAGCAGATTGTCCCAAGCCCTGGGAGGGGCCGTAAGATGGGAGGGATGCATCCTGTATGTCAATAACTTGGGTGACACCGGCACGCGCAGCGCGAGACCTGAGCGATCCCGAGGCACCTCTCGACACGAGGGCGACCTGTGCCGCTCGACCGTCCCTCGCGATGGCCGCCGCAAGGTTCACGTCCGAGACGCCTCGCTCACTGAGGCCGACCATCGCGCCGACCGTGCCCGGTTCCTCGTCCAGAAAGGCATCACGCAGCTCTTTTGCGCTGCCCAAGAAACTTAGCGAAGCGTGAGGTGCGACCAACCTCAGCGCCCTAATCAAGTCCCTACGCGTCCTCTTGCTCGTATAGCCCAACCACAGGTCACACGTACCGTTTATGTTCTCGCCCATTGTCTTTTCCATTCCTGTCCTGCGTCCCATCACGCTTGCCTCCTTACGGCGTCCCTACCTCGGGGGCAGCAGTCCCTCCCTCACCCACTACGACCTGCGGAGCCTGGGGAGGTGCACCCGCGTTGGGTCCTACGCCCACGTCCTTGGCATCCACGTCATCTGCGGGGACGACGAACTTGAGGGTGCCGATGTTGCTGGCAGAGAGCACCCGCTCGACATCGGACGCCCTGACTGCCACCACGATCTGGGCGGCAGATGTGGCACTCGCAGTCGCAGCCGAGCTGGAGAGCACCTCTATCCCCGTGCCGATCTGCTTCGAGCCGTCCTTATCGACCGCGTAGGCAATGAGCTTCGCGCCCCTCGCGACGTTGCGGGAGACACCCAGCTTGTCGGAGAAGGGAATGCTCACACCCACGAACCCCGCAGGGACCTCGGCAAGCTCCGACTCACTCTCGAAGCAGGTCTGGGTCATGATGGAGTTTCGTGCCACTGGACAGGTGACCTCCCTGCCCACGGCGTCGTTGAGTCCCGTGAGTGCTCCCTCGGGAACGAGCTCGGCTACCCAGTCACGCATACCAACGTCGGAAGCCTCGACCACGTCACCCGGCCTGAGACCGTCTTTGGTGACGACGACGCCCACGACCTCGCCTCCATAGCGGGCGATGGCGTCACTCCTTTGCCGCTCCACGTCTGCCTTGACCTTGTCCGAGTACGCCGCCCCCAACATGATCGCGAGAACGGCGCATGCCGTCGCGAATATGAGCCTGAACCTGAGCGTCATCCCTCTCCCCTCGTCATGGGCTCCACCCTCCCGCGCGGCCCCCTCTGTGTGAGGAACTCCTGCGCTTGATAGGATTGTCGGGGAGAATGGGCCTCTGAACTGCCCAGATTCTTTTTCTTGCTTGCCGGCGACTGGCCCGCAGATAGCGCTTGCCTAACAAAAAGGCGCCCCGCCGCAGCTCGGAGCGCCATCAACATTCAAGGGGTAGGGAAAAAATCACAACACCACGTCGGGATCGAGCGAGCTAGCGCCCGTCCTCATCTCTGCGGCGAGCGCGACCCACGCATCAACCCTCGCCCTTTCGCACGTTTTGTCAAAAAGCGCACGGCGCACGGCGCATCCCGGCTCATGCGTGTGCGTGCAGTCACGAAAGCGGCACTCTTGGGCAACGCGGGCCACCTCGGGAAAGAGAGCAGCCAGCCCACGCTCGTGACCAACGAGTGGCAGGCTCCTGAGCCCCGGCTCATCCACGATGACGCCACCGCCCGGCAGGCGTACCATGCGCCTCGCCACCGTGGTGTGGCGACCGGCCCCGTCACGGCCACGCACCGCCCCCGTCTTGAGGACGTCATACCCGAGGATCCTGTTCAGGACCGTCGACTTCCCTGCACCGGACTCGCCCAACACGATGGACACCGTCCCCTTGGGCACCAGCTCACGAACGCCATCGAGACCCCAGGAAGCTCCGAGCGCCCGCACCGCCTCGCCACGTGACTCGCACTCACGGGCGACGTCGGCAGCTGACGTCACCACCACGGGCACGCCGTCTCCCAAGAGCTCCCGCACCCCTGCGACCGCACGGACGGTCCCTTCCACGTCGAGGCGGTCGGCCTTAGTGAGCACGACCGCGATGCGTGCGTGACAGTCTGCGGCGACAAGCGCCGAGCGAGCGATGCGAGCAAGGCCCGCGCCGCCATCGCCGCCACCCAAAGGTTGCACGACGAGCACCAAGTCGACGTTGGCGGCAAGGGTCTGCCTCTCGCCACGCGAGCCACCGCGCCATCTGGCGATGTCGTTCTCCCTCAATACGATGCCCACCGCCTGTGCCACCTCATGCTCTGGGACGATGCGCAAACACACCCAGTCGCCAACGGCGATGCGCGAGAAGCCACTCTTGGTGAGCTGCGCGGCAAACTCGGCACGCACGACCCCACCCTCGAAGAGGACTGCGGGAAAGCCCCTGTCAAGACAGACGACGCAGCCGAGGAAGAGCTCCTCTCGCTTCACGTCCCCTGTCGAGGCGAGGGTCTCGCGCATCCTCGTGAAGTCGGCGCGCTGCCTCTCGCTGGGAGAGAGGTCGCCCCAGACGGGCAGGTCACGCAGGGATGGAAGCGCCAACAGAACATCCCTGGCCCCACCGGGGCCCTGGCGTCTCCCACCCGTGGCGCTGCGCTTGCGCTTGGACACGAGGCCCCCTGCCTTTCTACTCCCTGCCCCTGTCAATGGCGCGCATGACGGCCTTCTCGATCTCGACGATAGGAATGATGAGGAGGGCAAGGCCCATGGCGATGCCATATAGCGTGAGGTCTATCTCAGCGAAGTGGAACGCGACGGAAAGGGGTGTCTCGATGGCCAGATAGGTCAGGAGCAGCGCCACGACAAAGGCGCCCCACAGCCACTTGTTCTGTCCCTTGAGCGTAAAGAGCGACGTGCGGCGACTGCGCATGTTGAGCGAGTGGAACATCTCGACCATGGAGAGCGTGAGGAAAGCCATCGTCATGCCCTTCACGCCAGCCGATGGATCCTGCAGGACCTGGCCGATGTCAAGGGTATGGTACTCGTACCAATGCCCGATGAAGTAGCTGACCAAGGTGAGCACCGAGATCACGACCCCCTGCACCAGCGTGTCAACGCCAAGGCCACCCGAGAAGATGCCATCCTTCGCGTCACGGGGCTTGCGCCCCATGATGTTGGGTTCGGCGGCCTCCGTAGCCATCGCGAGCGCGGGCAGCGAGTCGGTGATGAGGTTGATCCAGAGCAGGTGTGTGGGTTCCAGTATCGTAAAGCCGACGAGAGATGCGACGAAGACCGAAATGACTTCGGCGAGATTGGACGAGAGCAGAAACTGTATGCACTTGCGGATGTTGTCGTAGATGCGCCTGCCCTCTTCGACTGCGCCAATGATGGTGGCGAAGTTGTCGTCGGCGAGCACCATGTCGGCGACGTTCTTGGTGACGTCGGTACCTGTGATGCCCATGCCAATGCCGATGTCCGCCCGCTTGATCGAGGGCGCATCGTTCACACCGTCGCCCGTCATGCCGACGACCTTACCCTGAGCCTTCCACGCGTCGACGATGCGGACCTTATGCTCGGGCTGAACGCGGGCATAGACGCCGTAGTTGCCGATCGTGTCTGCCAGTTCCTCGTCAGAGACCCGGTCAAGCTCCGCACCGGTGATGGCCTGGCCCCTACGCTCGATGATGCTGAGCTCCTTGGCGATGGCGACGGCGGTGTCGATGTGGTCGCCCGTGATCATGACGACGCGGATGCCAGCTGAGTGGGCCTCCTCGACGGCCGCCCTCACCTCGGGACGGACGGGATCGATCATACCCGAGAGGCCCACGAAGGTGAGGTCGTGCTCGAGGTAGGAGGGATCATAGCTCTCAGGTCCGTCCGCTCCCCAGTCACGGCGTGCGGAGGCCATGACGCGCAGCGCCTTGTCGGCCATGGCCTTGTTCTGCTCCATGATCTCCGAGCGCAGCTCATCGGTCATGGGGACGATGCCGGTCTCCGAGAGGTAGGTGGTGCAGCGCGCGAGCACGACGTCGGGGCCACCCTTGGTATGCTGCATGATCGAACCCTTGCCACGCACGACGACAGACATCATCTTGCGTGTGGAGTCAAAGGGCGCCTCGCCTATGCGCGGGCGGCTCTCGTCGAGGTGGGCCGTGGTAAAGCCCATCTTTGCAGCATCGGTGACGAGGGCGGCCTCGGTGGGCTCACCCTTCGCGACGCCATCTGCGGCGTCCCACTTCGCGTCGGAGGCAAGGGCCATGCTGCGCACGTGGGCGCTGAGGTTCTCGGTCGCGTGCTCGACGACGGTCATCTTGTTCTGCGTGAGCGTACCCGTCTTGTCCGAGCAGATGATCTGCGTACATCCCAGTGTCTCCACGGCCGAGAGCTTGCGGATGATGGCATGGCGCTGGCTCATCTTGGTGACGCCCATGGAGAGCACGATCGTCACGACCGCAACGAGGCCCTCCGGGATGGCCGCGACGGCGACCGATACGGCGATCATGAAGGTGTCAAGCACGTGGCTAACGTTGGAGAGGAAGCCGAGGCCGTACTTGATGAAGCCCGTGAGGAAGATGACCACGGAGATGGCGATAACCAGGATGGTCATCGCCTTCGAGAGCTCGTCGAGCTTGACCTGAAGCGGTGTCTGCTCGTCTTCGGTCCGCGAGATGGCGTCGGCGATCTTGCCCATCTCGGTATCCATACCGCAGGCGACCACGACGACACGTCCACGGCCGAAGACGACGATGGAGCCCATGTAGCACATGTTCTTGCGATCGCCGAGAGGAACGTCGTCTGCCCCCTCGGCGAGCTCGATCACGTCGGCATGCTTGGTCACGGGCACGGACTCGCCGGTGAGGGCCGCCTCCTCGACCTTCATGCTCGCACTCTCAAGGATGCGACAGTCGGCAGGCACGGAGTCACCGGCCTCAAGGACCACGATGTCTCCCACGACAATCTCGGAGGAAGGCACACTGAGCTGCTCGCCGCCTCTGATGACCTTGCTCGTTGCCGCAGCCATCTCCTGCAGCGCCGCGAGCGCCTCCTCGGACTTCTCCTCCTGAACGACGCCGAGGATCGAGTTCAGCACGACAACGAACATGATGATGATCACATCAGCGAAGTCCGCCTCGCCCTGGGCGATACTCGTCACGGCCGAGATGACCGCAGCCACGATCAGCATGATCACCATGGGGTCGGCCATCTGCTGGAAGAAGCGGATCCAGAGCGGGGTCCTCTCGGCCTCCTTAAGCCTGTTCGGACCATTTTGCTCAAGACGCTCCTCGAAGACGGCCGCGTCGAGACCTCGCGCACCGTCGCTTCCGCACTCCTTGAGTACGTCATCAGCTGGTATCAGATACTCTCTCATCTTCCCTCCTGGGCCGTGCGGCTGGCTTGCCGCCATAGAGTCTCGTCACGCCCGACAGATTGATGCCCACGTACGTGTCCCCAGGAGGGGCGAGGGCCTACCAAGGCTGCCGTGCCGGGCGCGCTGCATAACGCTCCTGCTATAGTATCGGATTTGCGCCCGCGCTCGCACCGCGCCCCGTACGAAATCACAGCTGCTTCGCCCAGTCAGCACGGTCGAGCCCTCCAGCGGGCCTCAACGCCATCGTCGTCACGTCGGGGAGCGTTGCGATTCGTGAGGTGCTCGACCAAGCCCTCCTGCAGACCCACACCATGCGCCACCTCAGGAAGGAGAACGAAAGAGCGCGGCCGCCCGGCACAAAATACGAGACGCCTACCAAAAAAGCGACTCCGACCCCTCATGCCTGCGCTAGAATGCAGTTAAGCGTGTCATACGTCAACGTCTTTTTGGAGGGACGTCTCATGAAGATCCTCGTTTTCGGCACAAAGAGCTATGACAAGATCTCGTTCGAGAAGGAGCTCAAGGACTACCCTGACCTCCAGGTTAACTTTACAGAGACAAACCTCACCCCGCTCACCGCGACCCTCGCGCAGGGATACAAGGCCGTCTGCGGCTTTGTGAACTCTGACATCTCCGCCATGACCCTCGAGGTTCTGCGCGGCCTAGGCGTCGAGCTCGTTCTCATGCGCTGCGCTGGCTTCGACGCCGTCAACGTCGACTTTGCCAAGTCCGTCGGCATGAGGGTCACCCGCGTCCCCGCCTACTCGCCCGAGGCTATCGCCGAGCATGCGATGGGTCTGGCCCTGTGCGCCAATCGTCGCATCCACAAGGGTTACATCCGCGTCCGCGAGAACGACTTCTCGCTCGAGGGCCTCGTGGGCGTCACCCTGCACGGCAAGACCGCAGGCATTCTTGGCACAGGCCGCATAGGTGCCGCGCTCTGCCGCATCTGCAAGGGCTTTGGCATGAAGGTCCTGGGCTCTGACCTGTACCCCAACCAAAAGCTCGTCGACGAGGAGCATGTCGTGGACGAGTACGTGGACTACGACACCCTGTATGCCAACTCCGACCTCATCAGTCTGCACGCCTTCCTCAACAAGGAGAGCTACCACCTGATCGACGACGAGTCCATCGCAAAGATGAAGGACGGCGTGATTCTCGTCAACAGCGCGCGCGGCGCCCTCGTAGACTCCAACGCCCTCATCCGGGGCATCAGGTCGGGCAAGATCGGTGCCGTGGGCCTCGACGTCTACGAGGAGGAGAACGCCAACGTCTATCAGGATCGCGAGAACCAGATCCTGGGATCCTCCATCACGGCGCGTCTCTGCTCCTTCCCCAACGTCGTCATGACCTCTCACCAAGCGTTCTTCACCCATGAGGCGCTCGGTCAGATTGCCCGTATCACGCTGGACAACGCCGAGGCATATGCAAACGGCAAGGATTTCATCGAGCGCAGCGTCGTCTGCTAGACAAATGACACTTGTGGGCATAGAGTGTAGGCATACGCGTGGCACACAGCCAACGAGAGCCATGCGACCAGTGACAACAGAGCTTTGACATCACCTAGCTGGCCTTCGGGCCAGCCATTTCAAAGAGTAGAGAGGAGTCCTCGACCATGACTAACAAGAGGACCAAGATCGTTTGCACAATGGGACCCGCCACCGAGAGTGACGAGGTCCTGAGGGGTCTCATCGAGGGCGGTATGAACGTCGCCCGCTTCAACTTCAGCCATGGCAGCCATGACTACCACCGCAACAATATCGAGCGCGTGCGCCGCATCTCCGCCGAGCTCGCACTGCCCGTCGCCATCATGCTCGATACCAAGGGTCCCGAGGTCAGGACCGGCGAGCTTTTGAACCACCAGAAGGTCACACTTGAGACCGGGGCAAAGACCGTCGTCACGACAGACGACGGCGTGGCAGGTACGGCTGAGCGCTTTTCCCTTGACTACAAGCTCCTGCCCCAGGAGGTCGAGAAGGGTTCGATCCTGCTGATCGACGATGGGCTCATTGGCCTTGAGGTCGACCATGTCGAAGGCAACGACATGCACTGCAACATCATCAACGGTGGCGAGCTCGGCGAGAAGAAGGGTGTCAACATCCCTAACGTCGAGATCAGCCTGCCCTCCGTCACCGAGCAGGACAAGGCTGACATCATGTTTGGCTGCGAGCTGGGCATCGACGCGATCGCCGCGTCCTTCATCCGCAACGGCGCAGCCGTCGACGAGATTCGCCATCTCTGCGCTGAGAGCGGCATGCGCAGCGTCTACATCCTGCCCAAGATCGAGAGCGCCATGGGCGTCAAGAACTTCGACGAGATCCTGGAGCACTCCGACGGCATTATGGTCGCTCGCGGTGACTTGGGCGTTGAGATCCCACCTGCTGAGGTCCCTCACATCCAGAAGACCATCATCAGAAAGTGCAATATTAACTATAAGCCTGTTATCACGGCCACGCAGATGCTCGACTCCATGATCCACAATCCGCGCCCAACCCGTGCCGAGGTCGCCGACGTCGCCAACGCCATCTACGACGGAACCGACTGCATCATGCTCTCTGGCGAGACCGCAGCAGGCAAGTATCCCGTCGAAGCCGTCAGGATGATGGCCTCCATCGCCGAGGACACCGAGAGGTACCTCACCAAGAGCCGAGACTACCACGACCGTGGCGGTATCAAGAATGTGAACTCTGCCATCGGTGCGGCAGCCGTCGAGATATCGAACCGCGTGGATGCTACGTGCATCATCTGCCCGACTCACTCAGGCCGTACTGCCCGCCTGATCTCTAATTTCCGTCCGAAGCTGCCGATATACGCGATGTCTCCCTCGAACCACGCCATCCGCAAGACCTGCTTCCAGTGGGGCGTCCGGGCGTACAAGACTACGGAGCAGGGGTCCCTCTCCGCAACCTGCTACAACGCACTGACCGTCGCCAAGGAGCATGGCCTGGTCAAAACTGGCGACCTCGTGGTCATCACCGCCGGCGACCCGCAGACCTCGCCCTCACAGGGAGACTACATCACCTCGACCAACATGACGATGGTGTCCCAGATCCAGTAGTAGGGTTCGTTAAGAGCAGACGTGGACGGCTTGTGTGCGCGCAGGATCGCGCGAAGCGAGTGGATCACTCACTTCATCTTCGCGAAGTGAGTGATTTTTCGTCGGAATCTGTCGTGCATCGAGTCAATAAAACTACATATGCGCAGCTCAGCGACTTGTTGAAAGTACTCTAGAAGTGTGTGAATCACTCACAACGCTCTCGCGAAGTGTGTGAATCACTCACTTCGCAAGGACGGGAGACAAGGACGAGAGCTTTTAGGCGTGCGCCAACACACGCAGAATGCGCTTTTCCGTGAGTCGATCAGGCCAGAGTGCGCCTTTCCGTGAGGCCAGGCTCCGGACCGAGATCTGCGGACCCTCGCGCAAGCCGCCCCGCAGCCCGGCGGGGGGTTGCTCGAGCGCATCTGCCCAGTTGAGCCATTCTCCATAGTGCCCCGCAGCCTGGCGGGGGGTTGCCCCACGCCCCCCGGGCGCCGCAGCGTGACGGAAAGGCGCATTCTGCGCGACCTGGGGATCGCAGAGTGCGCCTTTGCATGAGTCGATCAGGCCAGAGTGCGCTTTTTGGTGAGGTTCCGCACACAGAGCGCGCCTTTCCGTGAGCCGATCAGGCCAGAGTGCGCTTTTCCGTGAGGCGGCCCGACGTTTGCCCAGGTGAGGAAAGGCGCATTCTACGGAAAGGCGCAGTCTGCGCCGGCGGCCTCACCAAAAGGCGCATTCTGGGGCTGTCGCCCGTCCACGTCGGACGCTTTACACTGTTTAAACAGCTTAAGCTGTATGCGCATGTTTAAGCTGTGTGCGCACCCGGCCTCACGAGTGCCTCACGAATCTAGGTGGGCGTCAGTGAGGATGGGGGCACCTGCCCCCTCTCGCGCGTAGGCCTCAAGGCCTGACTTGAGACGTACGCTAACGAGGTCGAAGGTCTCGGCAAAGAACGAGGACGGCAGCAAGCTGTACGCAGGCGGCTGATCGATATGGTGGGCGGCGTTGTCCCTCACGATGGCGTCAGCTGCCGCGACAGCAGCGCGGGCATCCACCTCGGCGATCGCGTACTGGGGAAAGGTCGCAGCCTGCTCGATGAGGGCAGCGGTCACCTGACACTCGAGCGAAATGTCGAGCGTACGGCCAAAGAGGTCAAAGTCCCCCTGCTTGCGGACGCGCGTCTTCTCGCCGCTCTGCACGCCATTGCGCTTGATGAAGGCATTGACCTCATGGTTGTAGCCATGATCTGCGACGAGGTGACACCAGACGCCAAGGACGAGGTCGCTGACGTGACCCTCAGAGTCCGCGCTCGGCAGGCCGAAGCGCTCCCAGAACTCCCAGTAGCGTGGCTCGGGAACGTAACTTGGGTCCACGAAATGTGTATCTCTATAGTCAATCGTATGCGTGACCTCCCTGACCATGTACCCCACATAGATGTCGGGCACGAAGTTCCCAAAGAGGAAGGCGTTCGCATCGCGAATACCAAGCGCCTGAGGCGAGCGATCTGAGAAGAGTCGCTCGACATGTGCGGTATGTACGTTCCAACTTGGCATCAGACGCATGCTCCTAACTTCTGACCTCGCCGCCTGTGGACTTCATGACCTTGGCCACGAGCTTGCCGTGGGCCTTCTCGACCTCCGCAGAGGTCAGGGTCCGATCGGCCGCACGATACTCAAGTGAGAAGGCCATCGACTTCTTGTGCATCCCCACGCGCACGGGATCGCGATACACATCAAAGAGGCGCACGTCGGCGAGAAGCTTGCCGCCTGCGCTCCTGATGCGCTGCACCACCTGCTCGTACGTCATGTCCTCGTCTACGACAAGGGCGAGGTCGATGAGGACACCCGGCAGCGTCGGCACGTCCTTGTAGGGAAGCTCGCGCCTGGCCAGCCGCAGAAGGCCAGCCACCGAGAGCTCGAAGGCCACAACCGGCGCATCGATGCCAAAGCGCCTGAGCGCTGCGGGGTGCACGTTGCCTACCCAGCCGATGAGCTCGCCCTGCGCCAGCACTTCGGCGGCACGTCCGGGCTGCAGCCAGCCATAACTGTCAGGATCCGCCACGCGAAAGCGCAACTTCGTGATGCGCAGCTCGTCGAGGAGGATCTCGACGATGCCCTTGGCGTCAAAAAAGTCAAGCGTTGGGTACTTCGCGTTCCAGCGATCATCGTCCCACGCACCCGAGAGCACACCCGCCACATAGCTCGGCTCGTCAGGCTGGCTCTTGTGCTCGTGAGCAAAAAAGACGCGGCCAATCTCATAGAGGTGCACGTTGGTAACGCCATGGTCGCGGTTATACGCCACCGAGCGGAGAAGCCCGGGCAGCATGTCGCGGCGCATCTCGGACTGGTCGGCCACGAGCGGGTGCAGGATCGTGACGGGGATGCCCCGCCCCGTCTCACCCATATGCAGGTGTGCGAGGTCGGAGGGGTCAGCGAAGTTGTAAGTGCTCGTCTCAGAGAGACCCGCCGCCCTGAGCACCTGGCCAATCAGACGAACGCGTCGCTGGTCGATGGTCAGGCCCCCGGCATGGTTGCGTGCGGCGGGAAGCGTGGGTGTGACGTCGCCCACACCCCAGAGGCGCAGCACCTCCTCGACGAGGTCGATCTCACGGGTGAGGTCAGGGCGACTTGTCGGTACGACCACGCGCATGGCGGCGTGATCGTTCGCGCCCTCCTCGACCCCACAGCCAAGGCGGCGCAGGCGCTGCGCCATGAAGCTCGTCTCTATGGGAGCGCCACACAGGGCGCGCACGCGGTCGGGTCGCAGTGTGACCTCACCTGGCTCGGCAGGCACGGGATACGCGTCGACCACGCCCTCGCAGACCACGGCGCCGCAGCACTGCTCGAAGAGGGCCGCAGCGACATCTGCCACACTGGCGCAGGCGGCAGCATCCACCTGGCGCTCGAAGCGCATCGAGGCCTCGCTCATGAGGTCGAGCCTGCGGCTCGTGCGCGAGATGTGGCCGGCATCGAAGCTCGCCGACTCGAGCAGCACATCCACCGTGCCCTCATCGATCTCGGAGTTGAGACCACCCATGACGCCGGCGAGCGCGATCGGGGTGGTCCCGTCGTCGGTGATGAGCGCCATGTCGGACGTAAGCGTGCGCTCCTGTCCGTCAAGGGTCACGATCGTCTCGCCCTCGGCTGCGGCACGCACGACGACGTGCCGCTTGCCGTCGCGCTCGGTGAGCTTGCCCAGATCGAAGGCGTGCAGGGGCTGTCCTGTGAGATACATCACATAGTTCGTGACATCCACGACATTGTTGATGGGCCGCGTGCCAGCAGCGATGACGCGCTTGGCGAGCCACTCGGGGCTGGGGCCGATCGTGACCTTACGCACCACGCGAGCGGCGTAGCGGCTGCAGAGCGCCGCATCGGCGATGCTCACGTCCACGAGATCGGCCGCGCGCCCGAACTCGGAAGACTCGCGCTGGATCCTGGGAAGCTCGATGTGGGTGTCCACGTCGAGCACCGCAGAGACCTCCGTCGCCATGCCCACCATCGAGAGGCAGTCAGGGCGATTGGGTGTGATCTCGCAGTCGATCACGGTGTCGCTCATATTGCGCCACGCGGTGAAGTCAAGTCCCACCGGGGTGTCGCCAGGCAAGATCATGATGCCGCTCTGGTCCTCCCCCAGCCCCAGCTCGCGACTCGAGCAGTTCATGCCGCAGGAGTCAACGCCACGCAGCCTTCCCCTCTTGATCGTGACGCCACCGGGAAGCGTCGCGCCGACGAGGGCGGTCACGGTCTTATCACCCTGCTCGAAGTTCTGGGCACCACAGACCACCTGGAGGGGAACGGGCCTGCCCGTTGCATCGGTGTTGTAACCGCCCACATCCATCTTGCAGACGTACAGGTGGTCGGAGTCGGGGTGTGGGACCTTCTCGATGACCTGCGAGGTCACGACCTTGGTGATGTCAGCTCCCACTCGCTCGACGGCAGCGACCTCGGTGCCTGTGCGGACAAGCTCTGTGATGAGCCCCTGGGGATCTGCGGGGACATCGACCATGTCCTTGAGCCACTCGTATGAAACACGCATCTTTCCTGCCTTTCGTCAGCGGGCTGGCTGCCCACTCGTGTGTCGTGATGACGGTGCTAGAACTGCCCTAAGAAGCGCATGTCACCTGTCATGAGCATGCGCAGGTCAGACAGATCGTAGCGCAGCGCCGCCACACGCTCGACGCCGATGCCAAAGGCAAAGCCGGAGTATCGCTCGCTGTCGATACCCACGTAGCCGAAGACGTTGGGGTCGACCATCCCACAGCCAAGGATCTCGAGCCACCCCGTGTTCTTGCAGAAGCGGCAACCCGCCCCGCCGCAGGCGCCGCAGGAGACGTCGACCTCGCAGCTCGGCTCTGTGAACGGGAAGAAATGAGGACGGTAGCGAGTGGCGCGATCCTGGCCGAAGATCTCGCGACAGAGGTGGTCGAGCGTTCCCTTGAGGTCTCCAAAGGTGATGCCCTCATCCACGACGAGACCCTCGACCTGGGTGAACTGCGGCAGGTGGTTGGCGTCTGCGGTGTCGGGGCGAAACACCGTCCCCGGGCAGATCATGTAGATGGGGGGCCTCTTCTCCTCCATCACGTGAACCTGCACGCCCGAGGTCTGGGTGCGCAGCAAGACGTCAGACTCGCCGAGGGCGTGGGACTCCTTGCCCTTAGAGGCGTTGTCGACCACGTAGAAGGTGTCCTGCGCCGAGCGGCTGGGATGATCCTCAGGGGCATTCAGCGCCGTGAAGTTGTAGTAGGTCGTCTCGACGAAGGGACCGTCCTCCACGGTATAGCCAAGCCCCACGAAGATGTCCTCGATCTCCTCGCGGATCTGGCTGATGAGATGCTCCGTGCCATGCGAGAGGCGACGACCCGGCAGCGTGACGTCGGCTGCCTCGGCCGATATCCGAGCCTCGAGCGCGGCCTTCGCAAGCTGCTCCCTTCTCTGGCCGATGGCCGCCTCGACGTTGGCGCGCACGGTATTGGCAAGCTGACCCATGGCCGGGCGCTCCTCCTTGGGCAGCCTACCCATCGAGCGCATGATCGCCGTGAGCGAACCCTTCTTGCCCAGCGACGCCACGCGCACCTGCTCGAGGGCCTCGAGCGTCCTCGCCTTTGCAAGGCCTTGCTCAACCCGTTCCTGAATCGCCCTCAGCTCATCCGACATCGCCATACGAGAAACCCCTCTCCTCCAAACAAAAACGTCCCCAGGCAACGTGCCCAAGGACGGATGATCCGCGGTACCACCTTGCTTGCCGCACGCACTGTTCACTGCGAGCGGCCACTCATCAAGCCCCGTGTCGTGGGACAGACGGCTTCCCTACTTGGAGAACATCGATCACCCATCCCTGCTAGAACGGGCGGGAATGAAGACGAGGGTGTCTACCGTTCAGGTCGCAGCTGATAGAGTGAACGTCCCCTGTCAGCCCTCGCGGGGGCCTTCCAGCCGATGGACCCCCTCTCTCTCGTGCTTGGGCAACGCGACAAGAGAACCTCTCCGTCATGGCCTCTGTGGCATGGTAGCACAGTCGCGCGCTCAACAAGGCCCTCGGTCACAAGTTCACGCAACGCCACACCTTGTGGAGAGGGTCCGCCCAAGACCCTCTGAGGTTCCCTCGTCTTGTCAATGCCACGCCCACAGTGGCAGCGCCCTGTCGCAAGGCCACAGGAGAGACGCGCTTGTACATGCGGCCGCCTGAAATCACCCCGAGCGGCCCTCGCGGCGCAAGATGCGGCATCTGAGCTCGGCACGTGCGACGTCGAGCGGGATCCTCTCCTGCTCGATACGGCGAGGCCCTCTGTGGTCGGGCGAGCACAGGGCGAGGTAGAGCTCGTTTTCCTCGGTCGTGAGCCCCCCGAGCGCCAAGGCGTCCTTGCCCTTGAGCCTTCTGCCGCGCGCATCGACGTCCGTGCCGAAGCGCCAATACCTCGTGTAGGTCTTTTTGTCCATGAGCATGCTCTCCACCTCAAGGCCCCTGTCACGATACTTGGCCAGTATCTCGAAGCCGCTCGCATCGATGTCTCCCCAGTAGAACAGATGCCGACAACGAGCCACCCACGCGACGTCCACGAGCCTGGACACGCCGGCCATCCCGTCTCCCAGCACGCAGATGCCGCCCTCAAGCTCGCAAAACCACAGCGCGCTGTCACGGTTCTCGCAGATGATGACAACGCGTGGCTCATAGGCCGGCCCGTTGCGATCCCCCTCCAAAAGCGTGTCATGGGCCCTGCCCCCAGCGGCAAGGTGCTCAGGATCAAGGTAATGGAAGCGGACGAGATGGGGACGCTCCCTCAGACATAGGTCATCCAGCCTTGCGAGCTGGCAGATGAGGGCACGACGTCCGTGCGCATCGAGCCACTTCGCATGGAAGCCCTCCAGCGGGACCTCGCGCGGCGTCATCCCCCGAGCGTCATGAAAAGAAAACCACAGGGCCGCGCGGCAGAGCAGATCGAAGTCCGTCTCTTCCATCCCCTTAGGATCACAGGCCTTGAGCACCGAGCGCAGCGTATCGGCACCGACCTTCGGAAAGTCACGCACGAGCCTCCCCTGCCGCCGCTTTGCCTGCGCGAGGTGCCCTTGCATGCCCGTCGCCTGGGCGAGCTTGTCGAGTGACGCTGCGCAGACGTGCGTCGGCAGGCTGTGGGCGACCGACCCCACCAGGCGCCTCTCGCGCTCGCAGTGGAGCCCATGGCCCAGGGCCCACCGCTCGACCTCAGAGAGCTCGCCGTCTATGTCTGCAAAGCCTCTCTCGAGGTCCGCGCGGGAGGGCCTCCCCAGAAAGACGCGAAACGGCCAGGCGCCCGTCCCTGCCGCGCTTCCGGAGAGCTCTGTGGCCCAGACCCTGCGGTAGTGTCGGGCGAGCCTGTCTTTTACCTCGTCGACGCCCTTGCACGCCACAGGCTCAGCCCGCCCTCTCCTTGAGATCGGGGCCGACCTTGTCCAGCTGCGCCACGAAGGACCTGCGTGACGGGTCAGCCACGACGTGAAGCACGCGCTGAGCCTTCGCGACGACGGACTGGAACTTCTCCTCAGGTACCGCGATAATGATCTGGAAGCCAAAGCCCTGCCACGCCGAGAGGGCGCGTGTCGTGAAGCGCGAGTCGGCCTTGATGAACCCCTCGTCGAGCAAGACCGGGGCAAAGCCTGGAAGGGAGCCTCCCTCCTGGCCCAGGCGGTACAGCAGGGCCGCACCCAAGATAAAGGCTACTATCTCGGCCACCTCGCCGCCTGACTTGCTGGCGAGCATGTTATAGACCGCCTTGGGCTTATCGGGATGCTCCGGGGCGATGACACGCGCCGTGAGCCGGACGTGACGGCGCCTATCAAGGACATCGTTGCGCCTGCGCCTCGCCTCGACACGCGTGTCCTCGGGGTCGATGAGGGCAATGAGCTGCTCGGCCTTTCGATAGTAGGCGTCGCGCCCAGCCTTGTCGCTGTGGCCCTCGTAATCGAGCAGCTCCCGCATGAGCAGCCTGAACTCACGTACCTCGGCCTTCTCGCTGTCGCGGCACACGATCTCGAGACGACCTCCCTCCCGACCGAAGGGCAGGGTACGCAGGATGTCGTTGATGGGCTCAAGCCTGTCGTCGATGCTCTCGCGCGCATCCCTGAACGCCACGTCAAGCGGGATCAGGTCCTCCTTGACCCATGCAAGCATGTGCTCGAACCAGGCATCCTTCTGCAGGTGGAAGCCCTCCTCCTCCAGCTGGGAGAGGACGACCAGGTAGTCGGGTGCCGAAGAGGCCTCCGTGCCCAATCGGTTATCGGGCCACCTTTCCTGGTACTCCTGGAGCCTGCGCTCTATGCGCGCCCTAAGGCCCCTCTCACGCTCGACGTCACGCGAGATCAGCTCCATGACCTGGCGCCTCACCTGCTCGACTATCGGACCGAGACTCTTGAGGTTATCCTGTGCGCTATGGTTGGCAAGCATCTTGCCGCCGAGACGCCCCAACAGCTCGAAGGCAGGAAGTGTCCCCTCAATCCGCTCGCCTGCACCCTCGATGGCCACCAGCTCGTCTCTCTGTCCCAGGACACCCGTGAGCTCATCGCACACGAGCTGGAGCTCGCGCTCGCTGCCACCCAGGCTCTTTATCGCCTCCTCAAGCTGCAGGCGGGCATCCTTTACCTGTGCGGCAAGCCGCTCAAGTCGCCCGCTGCTCCTCACAAACTCATCCTTCTGGTGCTGCGCGTGCACGAGCTCGTCGTGGGCGCTGGCAACGTCGACCTCCCTGAAGTCGTAACGTGCGATACGCTCGGCAGACGCCTGGCGAACGACCAGCTCGCTCAGTGCCTTGGATGCGGCGTCCTCGGCAGCCTTCGCCGCCTGATGCTCCTCGCTGACCTTGACGAGCTCCGCTGTCAGTTGCTCGACCTGAGCCCTGTTGTCAAAGCCGATGATGCCCTCCGAGGACCTGTCACGCCCGTGCGCCCCGCGCGAGCCATCCCTCGTCTGGCCGTTGATGGTAACACGCCGACCCTCCCCACCCAGCTCACGCGGGGAGCCGACGCAGAGCGCGTCATGGTGCTCGTCGCACACGACGCTGCGCACCCAGGGACCGAACGGGGAGTCGCTCGCGAATGTGAGCTTCTCGGAGAGGTAGCCCTCTCTCGCGCAGGCATCATAGCTGCGCTCGACGTCCACGCGACGGAAGGTGACGCGGCTGCGGAGCCTGAGCTCGTCGATGGAGGAGCTGAAGCGCTCGAAGTCGCGTGCATCGACGAGCAACGTACGGGCAAGGCCACCGTGCACCGACTCGATGGCCAGACGCCAGGCCTCGTCGACGACCTCCATGAGCTCGCCGACAAAGGGCAGGCTCTTCGCAGGGATACCTGATGCCTTGGCCAGACGCTCGCGGGCCTCACCCAGACCTCGGGGGATGCGGCTCTGGTGCCCCTGAAAGTACTCCAGGTCGCTACGGAGCTCGTCGGCTTGCAGCTCAAGTCGCACCCGTTGAGCGACACAGGAGCTGTGTTTCGCACTACACTCCTCGTGAGCCTGCGGGTAGCCCTCAACGAAGGCCGAGACACGCTCCTGCAGCGCGCAGAAGTCCGCCTCTGAGGTGGGTAGGTGCCCAAAGTGGGGAGTCACCTCACGATCGAGGTTCTCGGATGCGGCGCGCACGCTTGACAAGCGCTCCTGCGCCCGAAGGATCATGCTGTCAAGTTGAGAGAGCCTCTCGGTATAGCCGCTTGCGGCCAACTCTGCGTTGAGCTCAGCGAGTCGGGCGTCCCTCCGAGAGCGTTCGTCACGCCTCGCCTCGCATTCGCGCTCCAGCTGGGCCTTCCTCTCTGTCAGCTCGCCTACCCTCGTCTTGAGCAGGTCCAGGGTCACCCTGCACCTCCACGTGTCGAAGAGCGCCGGCGCAAGCGCCGCCCTGCCCGTGTCGAGCGCCTCGAGCGCCTCGTCGCGCTCGTGAGAGAACTCGCGCACCTCAGTGAGCAGGCTGACCTTCTCCTGTTTCTCACGCATGCGCTCGTAGGCGCTGTGGTGCTCGCGATAGCTCGCCACAGCCGCCGACGCTGCCTCGAACGTCGCGGGTCTGTCAAGCACCTGCTCTCGGAACAGCTCGTCGATCGACCGGAAGCTCGAGCCTGACCTGATCCGGCCAAGCAGGTCCATGACCTCCTTGCCGCTTCCCTGCTCGTCCACCTTCAAGACGCGGTGAACGTAGGTCAAAAACTCATCAACCTGCGAGAACGACCTGAAGTCACTGCCAATGACACGACGGACGCGCTCGGCGGTGAAGTTGGCGTCAGCGATCGACTCGAGCGAGCGTGGGTCAAAGTCACGAAACATCGTCATGCGCAGCTGCTTGATGTCCGAGTTGGCGGTATAGCCGGCAGCGATCCAGAACAGCTTGGCCACAGAGAACGTGGTCCTCACGTCCGAGCGATACCCCAGCACGATGGCGCTCCATCGGTTGCAGTGCCCGTCACGCAGCATCTGCACCTGGCGACGGCCCTCCTCGTCCTCGACATCCTCCAGTTTGCCGCGCACGTACCCGATGAGCGAGCGCTTCTCGGATGTGAGGCTGCCACCCCGTCCTCCCTCGTTGCTGGCCGAGTTGTAGCTGCCGTTGCGGGTCATGACCTCAAAGAACGCATCCTCGATGGTCGACTTCCCCGTACCGCTGTCTCCCGATATCACCGTGGTCGGAACCTGCGCGAACCCTGTCTTGAACTCGAGCTTGTGATACCCGTCGAACGGGCCAAAGTTCACGAGTTGCATGGACTCGAGCTGCCACTGCCGCTCGACGAGAGGGTCCATCTGCAATTGATCGGCTGGCATCCGCCCGCTCCCTTCGATCTCCTCACTGCCTCACGTCGGCCTGAGCGTCGTCGCCATCGGCGATGCCATAGCGCGACAGCACGCCCTTGATCTCGTCGATGCCGTAGACAACGCCCACGATGGGCATGACCTGGTAGCGCCCATCGACAACCTCGCGCAGATAGCCGTTGCGCACCATGGCGCCGATGGCCTGCTCCATGTGGCTGTCCGCGAGGGCGACGTCGGGCATGTCCTCGAACATGCGCTCCATGGCCTCGCGAAGCTCGTCCCCCTCGACCCAGACGAGGGTCTCGCCCGCCGCCGTCGCGCTGAAGTATTTCGTGACCAGCTGTGTCATGAGCAAGGACTGCAGGTTGTTGAAGTAACTGATGGACTTCACCTTGTTGGGGACCGTGCCACCCTCCAGCTGCACCTGGTAGGAATAGGCAATGCCCGCGACGTCATCGACCCTCAGCCCAAGTAGCATGTCGGCAAGGCGGCTCCTCACAAGCTCGGGCGCACTCATGAGACCGTCCCATGCCACTCGGTCGGTCTCGGCGAAGATGTAGCGCTTCTTCACGAGGGCCGTGATCGCGTGACGCACCACAAGAGGGCAGGTCCCCGTGTCCTCGGGAAACAGCGGCTCACCCTTGGGCGACACCCCTACGGGCGCGCCATCTGTGCCTGAGCCATCCCGTCCCACCATGTCATCAGCCATCTTTGGCCTCCCTCCCATGCGACACGTCCTCCCTCACGAGCATCACTTCCGGGGCCGACCACGGACGCAGGTCTCCGATGAAGTCGTAACACTCGTATACAGCATGGGGCGCCTGCTCCACGGCGACGCCCAAGCCCAGCGCAAACGTCATGAGGCCACAAAGCTCCACCTCACGGCGGACGTCCGGATCGAGGGCGTTGAATGCGTGCGAGAGCGCCATGGAGCCTCCCGACGGAATCTGTCGCTCCAAGGCGGCGAGGAGCGCCTCGGTCCGCGCACCGCCAAAATAGCGCAGGCGCTCGATGTCGATCCTCGGTATCGTGTCTATATCTGCGGCATAGAGCGGTGGAGGCGCCTCGCGGTCGGACCTTGCCGAGAGACGAAACACCAACGACTCCAGCTGTGTCGTGTCAAGCGAGTCGTGCATGGGGCTTCTCGCGAGCGGTCCCTCCTCGAGCCCACGCGCCAGCACGACGTCGTAGAGCTTCTTCAGCAACGACGTATACTCGCGGTATGTCTCATGGTCATACTGCGTAATGGCGTTTGAGACCGTCTGGGAGCAGGCCTTGCGTAGCTTCAGCACGCCCGTCATGCCACTGACCAACCCCTTCCAGGAGCGCTCGAGCGAGGCACGCTCCCTCGCGTCGAGACTCGCAAGCGCGTCGGAGCGCGTGATCATACGCACACGCGAGGAGATGTCCGCATTGAGCTTGCTGTTGGACAGCATGGTGATGGCGCCGTTGTACACCTGTCCCATATCCGTGCCGTCGAACAGCTCGTCGCTGCGCCGCAGATAGTCCGCAACAAGCTCGCCTCCCGGGCGCTCGTCCTTGTGAAAGGAGTCGATAAGCCTGTTGCGCTCCTCATACATTCTCCCCTCGATGCGGCTCATGTCGGCAGGGATCTGGGACATGAGGTCAAGGGCGTTTCGAAACATTGCGACCGGGTTCGCGTCGACGTCTGCCTTCCCTCCCGACGCGTCGAAGGCGTCAAGCGCCCGCTGGGCCCTCTCCACCTTGGAGACCAAATCCGCGCGACGCGCCTGCTTGTCGGGGTTTACCACGGTTGAGAGCTGCGTCAGCGCCTCAATGATGGTCTCGATGCGTGGGCTGGAGAGGATGATCTCGTCATCGCCCACGTCACGTGCCGCAGCGAGCACGGCGAGGGCCTCGGGCCTGAGCGAGTGCTCCGACATGCCTGACGGCAGGATGCGCTTGGCCAGAAGGCGAAACTCACGCATCCACTTGTCGTTCACGACCTCGCGCGCGTCTAGCCTGCTGCCGTCCTCATGGCGCCATACCTTGCGACCCGCGTGATCGAGCTCGTCGAGCAGGGCGTCAACCTGCGCGTAGAGGATCTCGGACTCCATGCGCGACGTCCCGTCGCCAAACAGGGTACGGAGCAGCGCGACGGAGGCCTGCGCATAGTCGCTACGCAGCAGGCGCATGGCGCCGTCCGCAAAGACGGCGTCAAGGGAATCGAACTGTGCCACCACCTCACTCATGTTGGCATCGCCCCTGCCGCGAGTGCCTCGATGGCGGCGGCAACCGCATCGTCCTCGCAGGCACCGATGCGATGGTGGGCAGCAGCGAGGGCGTCTGCCGACGCGCCTGCCACGGCGAACGACAGGGGCACGTGCGAGAGCATCGACACGTCGTTTCCGCCGTCGCCAAAGACGACGACCTGCGTCAGGTCTATGCCCAGACGCTCGCAGAGCACGTCGATGGCCGGACCCTTGCCCCAACCACGCGTCATCACGTTGAGCCAGGCAGCTTGCGGCACGTCGAAGCTCAGCGCTCCCACAACGCGGCCCAGGCGATCGGCAAGATCATGCATCTGACTGATATCACCATCAAAGAAGACGTTGGCCTTCACGATCTCGCAATCCGGCACGTCATCGACAGGCACACTCTTCTTGGCATAGGGGGCAAAGCAACGCGCGAGGTCAGCCTGGCTTCCCGCCACCAGAAGCGGCGTCGCATCGTCGAAGCAGACGAGGCCCGCGCCCGGTATGGCGCGTAGCACCTGTGCAAGACACCGAAGCACGCCGCGATCCAGGACCTCGGCATGGATCCTCTCCCCGTCCAGGTAGACCTCCATACCGTTTGAGGCAAGCGCCGTCGCACAGAGGACCTCGTCGCCGCCCAGAAGCGGTGCCATCCACCTCTGCCCACGACCGCTCGCAGGACCAATGTGGATGCCTGCGCCTATGGCTGCACGGAAAGCCTCGACGCAGGCCTTGCTGACCTGCCGTTGCCCATATGGCAGTATCGTGCCGTCTATGTCCGTGAGTATGAGCTTGACGTCAATCCCCATGCGGTAGGTCATCCCTCCAATGACAGCGAGCTTTGGGTGCGTGCCGCAGCCACGGCAAGAGTATATGACCATCGCATGCCAAGGGGCTCCGCAAACAGCCAGCCGACCAAAGGAACGGAAGGCAAGGGTGTAGCACTTACCTTTGAGCCACCTCCAGCGCGGGGAGCAGGCCTTCCTCAAGACGGATGCGAAAGCTCTCCTTGTGAAAGCGTGCGACAACGGCCGGTATCATGGGCATGCCGTAGGCCTCCCTTGGGATGGAGTTGATACGCGATGCGAGCGCGCTCAGGTCGATTCTGGGCACAACCCGCACGATTGCCGCATTGCAGTCGAGGTCAGCGGCGGCGCTGATGTAGTCGAGGGGCTTGGCGTGATGCCCATCGTCTCTCAAGAAGACAAGAAGGCGCCCTTGATGACCCGCTGTGCCTCGTTGAAGTCAACCAACGTGAGCCGCTCTTCGCCCATATCCCTCTCGTTCGTACCAGCTCCTCACCTCTCATCATACGTGATACGACGAGTACCTGCGCTTTCCATCGTATCACCATACTTGATATTTTATATTGACAATAACGATAATCATTATTATTATCTTTCTCATCAGGGGGTGAATGGGGAGAGGAGACGAGGTCCAACATGAGAGCCCCTGACGCAGCATGACATGTAGTATCATAACGAGAAAGGTGACGCGCAAGCGTCCAAGAGAAGGGAAGCATTATGCTCGAGAGCAAGCTCAACAAACTTCTGGCCAACTACGCGGTGGAGTACCACAAACTCCAGACCCTCCACTGGTATGTGAAGGATCATGCGTTCTTCCAGACGCATGCCAAGCTGGAGGACTACTATAACGAGGCCTATGAGGCAGTTGACGAGATTGCCGAGAAGCTGCGCATGATTGGTGGCAAGCCGCTCGCTAACATGGACGAGTTCAAGGCTAACGCGACGATCAGCGAGGCAAAGGGTGAGTTTGTTACCCAGAAGCAGGCCTTTGCGACGGCGAAGGCCGACTTCGAGCAGCTGCTTGCCGACGTCAAGGACATCAAGCATGACGCAGATGAGGAGGACAACTACCTCATCAGCGCCTTTGCCGACGATCTTATCGAGACCCTGTCCAAGGACATCTGGATGCTCGGACAGTCCGAGGACTAGCGGGTGGACGACCAGGTTAGCGCTTGGTCGAGGAGAGGGGCGGGCCGTGTCACTTGGCACGGCCCGCGCTTTTATGTTTGGGGCACGAGGCCTCATCAAGGAAGACGAACCATACGGTATTACGGCCTGGACGAGACAAGGGACTCCGCCTCGCCGAGCGGAAGCAGCCCTGTGGGTTCTAGGTACTCATCATGAAGGAGTTTCCACCCGCCTCCTGGGGTCGGCGAGAAGACGAGATTGTGTCGGGTGGAGTAGCCCGTTTCGATGCCACTCCCTTCGGTGGTCAGGAAGGTGGTCTCGGTGGCGACAGCCCTGATTGTGCCATCTGCCTGTGGGACGATGCTGTCAATTGTGACGTCACTGCGCGACGAGGAATACTTCTCGCCCATCTGCGCGAGCTCCTGTCGATGATTCTCGACAGCTTGGGAGAATAATACGCCATTGACCTTGGGCTCTATGGAATCGACTTCACAAAAATCGTACGAATTTTGAGCGACGTTACGCCCCTCGACCATGATGGTCGCCAAGCGTGCGAAGTGGTTGGTTGCGACCTCGGTAAGCTCACCGACATCGGCAGAATCGGCTTTTGGGGCGCCCTCCCCGCGCGGGACGATGGTTGCGATCGCGATGACAAGAGCGCTGGCAAGAAGCACGACACCAATGACCTTGGCCCGAAGGAACCTGGCAGCTGACATTTTAGCCTCCCAACTCATTCCCACGAGTGATGCGGCAGGCATGTGGATCTAGGCGCACAAACATAACCACCATGCCGGCGCGACCACCATCACCTATGTCTTTTCACATACTAACCCCAAGGCCGTGTTAACCCTACCCTGATACGGCATGGCGACCCTCTGCCTTCACGTCAGCCGATACGGAGAGTACGGGGCTGGTCGGCAGGCGGCCCGACCGGGTCGGCGGAGCGGCAGACCTCATGCGGCCACGTGAGCCACACGAGATAGTCGTACCAGGAAACCCAAATTTCGTAGGCACGCGAACTCACGAAGCCTCAAGTTTACTGTATAGTAAAGCTAGAAATGGGGTGAAGTGCATGAGCGTCAAGACGGTTCTCAAAGTGGTTTGGCACGAGAAGAAGTATCTGTTGCTAGCTTGTCTTGCATGCTTGGGGACGCTCTTATTTCTCTCCTTTCCGTCTGGGGGATTATCGCTTATATTCCACTACTGGTCTTTGGGCATCTTTGCCAATTCTGCTGATGAGGCACAGTTTCTAGTGACGCTTGAATGCTTCTTTCCCTCGTTTATGCTTGTGTACTTCATGAGTGACTGCATGCATGAGTTCATCTCACATTCGATGCACGTTCTCGTGAGGGCTGCGTCGGTACGGGCCGTGGCGGGCATGTTGGCCTTGGCGCTAGCCATAAGTATCCTTGTCTATCTTTTCGTTGAGCTGGGATTTGTTCTGCTTCTGGATTCGGTTACCGGAATGCTTCCCGGGCTTTCTTTGCAGGACCTGGCCCTTTACTTGGCATCAGGGTTCCTCCTTCGCTTTCTGACGTTCTTTACCATTATTCTTGTAAGCAACTGCATCGTCTCCTCGTCGGGATCCCATCTTTTAGGCTTGGTCCCCATCACGCTTTTTCTGATTGGGCTGCTAATGACTGCAGGCTACAAGACCCTGGCGGCTGCCCAGACGCTGCCATGGCTTCAGCTTGTCCATTCCTGGCATGACACAAGGGTCAATGACCTTGTGTTTGGCTCGGGTCTGCCAGGCTTTAGCGAGTGTCACTCCATCATCTACCTCACTATCCTCAGCCTGCTATCCCTTTTCGCCTCCCTGAACTCTTTCCGACAGCAAGACCTACAGTAGGAGTCGCCATGGACACGATCAGCATCAGCCACGCCACCAAGCTCATCCAAAAGAGGATCGTGCTTGACGACGTGAACGTCGAGCTAGACCGAGGCGGCATATACTCGTTCAGCGGCATAAATGGCTCTGGTAAGTCGATGCTGTTCAAGGCCATCGCTGGTCTCGTCCACCTGACGTCCGGCTCGATCAGCGTGTTCGGTCGCACGGTCGGTGTCGACTGCTCCTTCCCGCCTGACATGGGGATCGTGATGTCAGCTGCCCTGTGGGATGAGTACACGGCGGTCGAGAACCTTGAGCTCATCGCGTCGATCAGAGGCGTCATCTCCAGGAAGGGCATAGAGCGCGCGCTGCGGCGTGTGGGCCTAGACCCAAACGACAGGCGCATCTACAAGCAGTTCTCCCTTGGCATGAAGCAGCGGCTCGAGCTGGCCCAGGCGATCATGGAGGGGCCCTCCCTCCTGCTTTTGGACGAGCCAAGCAACGCCCTTGACTCCCATGGCCTCGAGCTGCTCTGTTGCATCATCCGCGAGGAGCACGAGAGGGGTGCCACGGTGCTTCTTGCGGCACACAACACCCCCGAGCTCACAGAGCTGAGTAGTCGTCAATTTGAGATGTACGAGGGAAAGCTGACGGAGAAGTAAGTCATCTTGATAGATTCATGCTGATGGGAGGTGCCATGAGACCTAAGACAGTGACGAGGTTCTTTATCGTGTTCTGCGTGCTTCTGTCGTGTATGATGCTTGCGGTCGCATACATGACCGTGAGCTCCTATACGAACTACGCCAATGACCCTGAAGCTCTGCGCTCCTTGCCTGTACTCGAGAGTACGGTTAGCGAGGAGTCTCTCTCCCCGGAGGGAGACGAATCCCTTGGCCTGTACTCGGTGCAGTCGATGATCGAGAATTCAGACACGATTGTTGTCGGGCGCTTCAATGGGGGGCGGTCATACGGCTACCAGACCTTTGCGTCTGGCGTTGAGGTTATTCGCTCTATAAAAGGAGACCTAGCGGTGGGGCAGACTGTTCAGGTCTTTGAGCCTATGCAGATCTCTCGAGCTAAGGAGATCGTCTCGAAGCTCGATATAGACGATAGCAAATTGTCCGACGATGATGAGGCTCGGATAATTCGACCTTCTGCCGAGGGTTCGTACTGGCATGGAAAGGGCTTTATGAAGGAGGGAAACACCTACCTGTTCTTCCTGCAGAGAAAGGCATTGCCCCCTCAATACGTCGCACCTCATGGCGCTAGTCAGTACAGAATGTATGATTCACCTTACGCACGGATACTGTTGGCGGATGTGACCCCAATTTCAGTGTCAGAAGGCGCATCCATAGTTTCATTCGAGGAAAGTACGAACACCGATCAGTTCGTTGTGTACAGCCGCGCCAAGGAAGTCTATGAGGAAAATTGCAAACATCTGATTGATCAATTCTTATGATTTGACTAGATACTCCGATAGGAAATACATGCATCTGGCTCAGGGAACTGCCCTCTGAGCCCTGTCCCTACAGGGAGCGTTCTATGAAGCTGCGACCAATGACAGTACTCCACCTCAAGAGGATGTGGGATCGAGTCGAGATAAAGATCGCGCTTTGCGTCATTTTGGTCTTGATCGCCCTCTCGTTCGTGGAGCTGTGCCTCCACTTCTATGGGTTTGAGAGAGATGCCCTGCCCAGTGCCGCCTACGGGTGGATAGGCAACATGGACGTCATGCAAATTATCTCGATCCATATCTGGTTCTACCTGCTTTTCTTTATTTTGTCCGCGTCTGTGTACGCCGACTCCATCGAGGCTGACCGAAAGCGACAGACTGCGATCCTGCTCGCCACGAGGACGAGCATGGCCGACTACGTTCGCTCTTCGGCCTGCGTGACCTTCATCGGTGGGTTCGCAGTTGTGTTTGCGCCGCTTTTGCTCTCGCAGCTTCTCTCGTTACTCATATTCCCCCTGAACTCCCCAGAGCTTGGCTTTCAGGCCCTCATGAACGAAGGTGCGCACCTCGATGACATACGGGTCAACGTCATCTCCCGCAACGTGCTGTTTCCCAGCTTGTACTTCAACCACCCCTACGTGCTGAACCTCATATACATGCTGTACGCAAGCCTGATAGGCGGGCTCGTCTCGGTCATAACGCTCGGCATCTCCCTGTTCAGGTCATTCCGTCGCCCTATACTCATTGGCTTGCCGATGATCATCGTGTTCACCGTCTCGTTCATCCTACCCCGCAGGCTCCAGATGCAGTTCTACTTTTTTCCCGAGGCAACGCTTGAGGGCCTGTCCTACGGATACTTCTTTGGTCTACCCGTAATCTTGGCACTCGTGGCAGCGTTCTTGCTCTGGTATCCAATACGGGCGCGGAGGGACATCCTGCTATGAGGGGGCTCGCATCAGATCGGTCCTCCTCTCAAAGCAGCTGCGGTTGGTCACCCTCATCATTTTATTGTTGAGGGTGGTCCAAACGATCGGCTATGTTACGGGCGCGATACCAGTCATCGACTACGTCAGGCTTGAGGACTATCAGGCGCTATCCTTTGCTACCTTTGTTCTTGCGCCACTATTTCTGTTGATGGCGCTGTGCGTGATACGTACGTACTTTCAGGTCAGCTCGCTCGTGCGCTTGAAGGATGTCGCGAAGGTCATCCCATCCTATCTGCTCGCCTCGGCGGCTGTCTCGGCATACTTCGCCCTCGTCATTAACCTCACCGCACTCCTCGCCCTTGGGGTCCTCGACGTAGCAGTGGATGTGCCTGTTTCCAACCTGTTGCTCTGCCTCGTGGCGGAGCTTCTCTACTTTCTCATCTGCTCCGTGCTCTTCCTGATCGCGAGCATCCTGTCTAAGAGCACCGTCGTCGCCGTGCTCGTCACCGGCGCGTACTTTGGATGGGACTACGTCGCCATACACGCCACCTCCGTCGTACCGGAGCAGCTCTCGTCCCTTGGCTGGTCGGTTTCCGTCATGGCCTACTACAGTCCTCCCATGGAGGTCTTGCCTTACGTGACACGACAGCTCTCGATTCTGACGTTTGCGATATTGGCACTGTACCTCCTCATCAGATGGCGTGGGGTGGAGCACGTGATAGAGCGCTTCCTCGTTGACTAGCGAGGTTGGGTGACCATAGACCCACATCCAGGAAGGGCGCACGAGGCTTTCCGACAGACTACCTTGCGCCGAATCCTTGCGCACCTTGTTGGCGTGATGGTGACCCGCCCGCCAGATTGACGGGTACCGAGTTTTTCTCGCCAACTGGGCAAATGTCCTTACGAAAGTGCCCGCCAGATTGGCGGGCACTTTCCCGCTGGGCGACGCGCGGCGCACGACAGGCGGCAGACGGCGCACAGCCCTGGATGCCTGCCCGCCAACGGTCCGCGCGACGATCAGCGGGTGTGTCGCGCGAAGGCTGTGACTCTCTTGGCCACAAGGACCACCACAAGCAGTGCGACGGCCATGAGCACGATGGTGCCGCCTGGCTTGAGGCCAAGGTAGTACGAGGCCACGAGTCCAGCCACCGTCGTCAGGACACCTATCGAGCTTGCAAAGACGCAGACCTGCCTCCAGCTACGGGCGAGCTGCAGGGCACAGGCAACCGGCACCACCATCATCGATGACACGATGAGGGAACCCACCGTGCGCGCCGCCACCGCAACCACGAGCGCAACCATCATCACGAAGGCGACATTTGCCACGCTCACCGGGACCCCCACGGCCCTGGCATGTCTTTCGTCGAACGACATGAGAAAGAGCTCGCGACGCGCAAGCACGCAAAACGCCGTGGCAAGCAGGCTGACGGCGGCGATGCCCACAGTCTCCTCGGCGCTCACCGTAAGGATGCTCCCGAACATGAAGCTGTTGAAGCTCGACGCGTTGGGCACGAAGCCCGAGAGCACTCCCGCGAGGCCGATGCCCGTCGCCATGACGATGGCGACGGCAAGCTCAGACTGCTCACGAAAACGCCTGCGGACACCCTCGACACAGAGGGCGCCCGCAAGACAGGCGACGACCGCGCCCGCCACGGGGCTGACCCCAGCGACGAGACCCCCCGCGACACCTGCAAGCGAGGTGTGCGAGAGCGCGTCTCCTATCATCGAGAGGCGCTTGAGCACCACCGTCACGCCCACAAGCGGGATGATGACGCCCAAGAGCACCCCCACGACGAGGCTCCTCTGCATGAACACGTAGTCGAGCACCTATGCCCCCCTCTTGCCTGGCACCAATGCGGCAGATGCGCTTGCCTCTGCCTGTGGCTCCGGCCATGCCAAGCCATCACGTATCCTGACCACCTTGGCGCCAAGTCCCGCGAGGGCCCCCAGGTCATGGGTCACGAGCAGGACTGCCATGCCCCTTTCGGCGTGCGCTTCACCGACCAGACGATAAAAGACCTCGCGGCTCTCGCTGTCAAGCCCGTTGGTGGGCTCATCCAGTATGAGCAGGCACGGGTCGCCCACCAGGGCGCAGGCCAAGCGCACACGCTGAAGCTGTCCTCCAGAAAGCTCACTGATGAGGTGACGCACGAAGCCTCGCATGCCGACCCGCTCGAGCGCCGCCATGCTGCGCTTGTGGCGCTCTTTACGGCCAATCCCCCGTGCGCTCGCGTACTGGCTCGCATCGACCAGCTCCGACACGCTTGCGGGAAAGCGAGAGACGGCCTCGGGGAGAAGCTGCGGGACGTAGCCGACGCGCGCCCAGTCGCGAAAGCGTGCGGGATCCTCGCCAAAGAGCTCGACGGTACCGGACGCAGGCATGATCTCCCCGACCACGAGCCGGGCGATGGTTGACTTTCCCGCACCGTTGTCCCCCACCAGGGCACAGATCTCCCCCGCCGCGACGCTCATGCAGGCGCCACGCAGGACCTCGTCGCCGCGATACGAGAAGCGCACGTCGTGAAGGACGACGGGCGTCCCGTCTGCGGAATGGAGACGACCAGCTTCGGCGGTGCGCTCTGGCATCAGGCAAGCGCCTTCTTGAGCTTATCGAGGTTCTCGCGCATGGTCGAGAAGTAGTCATCGCCAGACGCCAGCTCCTCCTCGCTGAGACCCTCCAGGGGGTTGAGCTCCTCGACTGAGGCGCCGGTCGCATCCGCGATGGACTGCGCGACCTTGGGACTCACGAGCTCCTCGCTGAAGATGGTCGTAACCCCGTTCTGCTTGACAAAGTCCGTGATCTTGGCCATCTGCTGGGCATCTGGCTCGGCGTCCGCCTCGATGCCCTCTATAGGCAGCTGGGTGAGGCCATAGTCGTCGCAGAGGTAGCCGAAGGCCTCGTGGCTCACGACGATGTTCTTGTGCGGCAGCCCCTCAAGACCACTCTTGAACTCGGCGTCGAGCTTATCAAACTCGGCGCCCCACTTCTGGCAGTTCGCCTCGTAGGCGTCCTTGCCGTCGGGATCTGCCGCAGCGAGGGCATCCTTGATGTTCTCCATCTCTTGCTTCGCACGCCGTGGCGAGAGCCAGCAGTGCGGGTCGGTGTCGGAGACCTTGCTCGGATCCTCGCCTGCCCGCTCATGCTCAGCCTTCTCCTCGCTAAGCGCCTCCGCGCTCAGCTTGAGCAAAGAGAGACCCTTGCTCGCCTCGACGGATTTGGGGGCGTCGCTCCCAAGACCCTCGAGGGTGTCGCTCACCCAGTGCTCCATGCCAGCACCGTTGTAGACGAGCAACTTCGCGTCGGTGATGGTGCGCATGTCCGTGGTCGAGGGCTCCCAGTCGTGGGGCTCAGTGCCTGCTGGCACCAGGCAACTGACCTCGACGCGATCTCCGCCAACCTTTGAGGTGAAGTCGTACATGGGGTAGAAGCTCGCCGCCACCTTGAGCATTGCGCCCGACCCACCGGCGGCAGCATTGGTGCCAGTGCCGCCCTGACCCCCCTCCTTCTTCTGCCCTCCCGAAGAGCAGCCTGCGAGCACGAACGCAGCAGCAGATCCCATGAGCCCCAAGGCACCACGGCGCGTGAACATAACCTTTTTACCTGTCATCAGATCCTGCCTCTCTTGAAGCCATACATTCCTGACATAAGCCGTACAGCACGGTACGCGTCGGGTCGATGGAGAAGCCATGGTCCGCCTGAACGTGACGCGTGAACTCGACGAGCATCTCGCAGTCAAGCGAGAGCACTTTTCCGCAATCCAGGCACACCAGCTGCCCCTCATCGCGACGAGCTGGATCTATGAGGCGATACCGTGCCTCACCGCCCCCTGGGACGAAGGCCTTCGCGACCTCACCTTCCCTGGACAACGACTCGAGCGTGCGATACGCCGTCGTACGGCCGACGCTCGAACCCTCCGTGCGCATGAGACCAAAGACGTCGTCCACGCTCAGGTATCGATCGGCGTGGGCGGCAAGAAACGCGGCGACGGCCTGCCGCTGCCTCGTGTTGTACGCGCGCCTCACCCCCATGCCTACCTCGCTGTCCTACGTCGCTCCCGCACCAAAACTCGTACCCGCTTAGAATTCGAATTCGGATTTCATTTTATAGGCGAGACTGGGAATTGCAAGGATTCGTTTCCTTAAATTACTACATCTTTGTGGAGCTATCGCCTTCGCATGCAACCTCAACTGTTGCGACCACCCAAGGGTCAATGCAAAAGCAGCATAGACAGCATCAGAACACTGGCGTAGCGTTGTCCGGAATCTCATAGACGCCCAAGCGAGGAGAAAGAGGGGGCGCAGACGGCCCCCTCTCCGTGGGCAGGGCTCTGTTGGCACTGGCGATACGCGCGTCCTTACGGGTGTGAGGCTCATACAGAGTTGTGTTTTTTCACGTTAAATTGAGCAAAAAATTGCATTATGTATGATGCATCATGAACTCGTATGGATGGGTATGTCACCACTCGGGCGGCGTGGGCCTCAGGTCCGAGCGCCCTGGCATCACGGGGACCATGGGGCCGTCGACGTCGTGGGACCAGTGGCCCCGCCCGGTCACGCGTGCAGTTGTGGGAGCGCAGGAGTGTACACAGATTGGCTAAAACAGCCTCTCCGCGCCGGATTGGGGCATTTGTGTACACTGTTGCGCTGTGGGCTTGGGTTGTGGGTGGCCTTGGGATCGCAATAGTGTACACAAATGGGAGGATCGGGCCTCTCCGCGCCGGATTGGGGCATTTGTGTACACTGTTGGGCTGTGGCGCCGTTGCGGACAGGCGCGGGGAAGTCAGGAGTGTACACAGATTGACCAAAATGGCCTCTCGGTGCCATTTCGGGGCATTTGTGTACACTGTTGCGACGCGAAGGTCGCGCGAGTTGTAACGCGAGCTGCATCGGGTGGCATGAGCACCCCAACCACCATGACGTGCCGGCGGTACCCCCTGGTGGCCGTCTCTCCCTTAGTCGGGAAAACAGGCTCTGCGCGACAGGCTCTGCGCGAGTGGCGCCATCGCCAGGTTGGTGTCTTCCCGAAACGTCAACCCACATAAACCCCCGAGGAGCGTTACGCAGACGAGAGAAGAAGCTCGGAAAAACTCAAAGGACTATATGCCGAGTGCGATTTCCAGATGGCAGTACTTTAAGGTAGGAGGCGCGTGGGAAAGGCCACGCTGGCGATGGCGAAGGAGTTCGTCTGCGGTAAGCATGCGCTCTATTTCACGACACTCGAGCAGAGTGACCACAACACCCTGGCAGACTTCACACGCAAGCTCATAAGGTTCTTTGATCCGCACACCCGCCCTAGCTCATTCTCCGATTGGGTCGAGGCGCTGAAACCCTTTACCCCCTAACCGTCACGACAGGAACGCCCTCGGTCACACGACCCTACCCCATCATGAGCCCGCTGGCACAAAGGACCCCGGCTCCAAAGGACGAACCATGAACGAAGGTGTCGAACCCGTGCGGGCGGCGTGCGCGAGGTCCTCAAGCGC
>ERZ772874.6-NODE-6-length-140581-cov-25.109780_pt1 | contig 140581 bp, 141 predicted proteins | sample MGYA00580586_ERZ772874 | MGnify/ENA primary metagenome ERZ772874 (study PRJEB29015, sample SAMEA2737952) | human oral metagenome | biome: human oral; feature: human-associated habitat; material: dental | place: China | collected 2154 ... | reverse complement strand
GCGGCAGCATAGTAATCGCCATATAACCGAGCTTTGCCCAACCTAGGCTATCAAGAAAAATCGTGCCTTCGCAAACATTATACTCAGCCCACTGAAACAGCGCCAGGCAGATGAGCAGCGCCATAGTAATCCTCGTCACAGCGTTTAGCTTATAACGCCAAAACGTATAAATTGCCAAAATAATTTCAATCGCTAGTGTTGCCAGCATCACTGGCGGCGAAAAGCAGTAAAGTTTCAGCTTCTTAAACTTATTCATACGATGAATTATACACCATTGCGGTAGCTAATCGTTGTCGCGAGCAATAAACCATTCACCGAATTTCTGCCAATGCTGAAAATGACAAGGGTTAATCTCCGCGCCGTCATGACGGAGCGCAAATTCTTCAGCAATCGTTAACCCGCCGCTATCCTCCATTGATACAACCTGATTCATTGACGTTCCTTCGCCGCGCGGCTCGTTTATAAACACGCCAGTTTGATCATATATAAACAGCTTTGATTGCTCGCCATCAAAATATGCCACGACGTCATGCAATATAATTCTCCGATCATTTTTATCTTTCATCAAAGCCAAAAAATCTTCAGCCGTAAGCCAGCCAACAACATCTTTCATATAACCGCCCGGAAAGCCGCCAAGTGCTGGAATTTCCCAGCTACTATTATTAACAACAACCGGCTGGCCTGCTTTTTCGTACGCCGACTTAACTTTCGCTTCGGTAATTTTCAGCGGATCATGATGCTGGATTTCATCAATGTTAGTTTGCAGCGGCTCAACAACAATACCATAGTCTTTCAGAACCGACCTGGCTTCTTCAAGTTTGTGCGGATTGCCGGTGATAAAAGTAATTGTCTTAATCACGCTTACATCTTAATTTCAGAGTTTATTTTCTGAAATCGCGGCACAGATTTCCCGTTCAGCACTACTGTTTCCGTAAACATGCTGGCAGGACGGGCGAATAATTCATATTCATTCTCATAGAGAGGTCGGTAAATCACCAGGAACTCTTCTGTCTCAGTTTCTAAGGCTAGACCGATCACCTCGTATAGCTTGCCTGACTTGCTATGCTTGTACACACCCTTGCTTATTTTTGCGCAACGACTCTGCTCTTTACTATCCGCCGTTTCTTCGCGATACTTCTCTGGCTGAGCGCGGAAGATCTCCACCCATTTACTATCATCCGCCAGATCATGATATTTAATGTAATGCCGCTTGTCAAAGCCACCTTTATCCTGCTTTTTATGCGCCATTTCCTCTTGGACCTGCTCTATAGAAAAGCCAAAATCTTGGCGTAGTGCATCAACGACTTCTTGCAGATCAGCCAGCTCTTTGAGAGATTCGTCGCGCCGATCGTCGTTCAATGGGATTTCATCCGCCTCCTCGTGAACTTTACGAAGCAGCTCGCGGCGAAATTCTTGCTTGCCTAGCTTTCGGTACTCCGTATGCAAAACTTCTTCATCATCGAGACACTTTTTAACCACCTTGTCACGAACTAGTTTTTGTAAGTAAAATCGAATCATTTCAAATCAAGGTCTTAATACTTGTCTTTGTAGGTTGATATATTAGATTATAAGTAATATTTAGCGTTCTATGCAACCGCTTTTTAGCGCGGCAAAACAACACCTGTATCTTTCGCTATCTTTAACAATTCTTCGTTAATGACTAGCAGTTTTTCTTTTGACGACATCTTGGCGAAGCTGGCGCTCATCAAAGTTTTATTCGGCTTGCTATAAATAACATCGTATATTTCTTCAATATCGTTAGTAAGTGCCTGCAGCTCGCCTTCAACTCGCCCGAGTCGATTTTTGACCTCGCGCATCTCGCTTTCGACACCGTTAAGTCGATCCTTAACTTCGCGAATATCACTCTCAACACTGTCGAGCCGGCTTTTGACCTCGCGCATGTCGCTTTTCAAACTAGATACATCTTCTTTCAGCCCAGAGACATCTTCTTTCAGCCCAGATACATCTTCTTTCAGTTCGGAGACATCTCTCTTTAATTCCGATATATCTGCTTCAACTGCGTCAAATCGCGGTAGTACAATTGTCTCCAACGCTCCATTAACGCCTTCAACAATTGCTTCTTTAATCCATTGTTTGTCGTCATTAGTTAGTGCCATGCGCCCTCCTGAATTCCATTATACCATGCTGCATTCATGTACAGATGAAGCGCTAAAAATTTGGAGTTATTTAAGTGCAAACTTTTATCGGCTATCAAAGCAAGATCCCCGCTGGCAAGAAATATGACACAATAGCTACGACTAGCAAAATCGCGTACCATATGTGCCGGTTGCCTGGGCGCTTTTCCCAGAGGTAAACGGCCAGTGCTCCGCCAATTAGCCCCAGCGGAAAGGCTGATAGCGTTAAGCTGCCGATGTCTAGCGGCACTTTGAATTTTAGCCACAATGTGCCAGCAATCGTTACCGTGACTAGTTTCAGTAAATAGACGCCGTCAGGTTCGAACTTTTCGTTGCCGCGCCGGCTAAATACACGGTTGCGGGCGTATGTGCGTTGTTTGTGCTGCCGTGAAACCATAACTCAAGTATACCATAAGCGTCGTACTTCCCTGTTTCGTGGCTCTATAGCTGCTATTCTGGACTATTGTTGCTCTCATAGAAAAAGAAAAGACTCTCTCAGTGCCCGTAGAGTCTTTTCTTGTGCAAAGAGCGAGATGCTATTTACATTTTAATTTCGGCGTCAACGCCAGCTGGCAATGATAGATTTTGCAAGTTCTCGATGGTTTTTGGCGTAGCGTTAGAAATATCAATCAAGCGCTTGTGTACGCGCATTTCGAATGTCTCGCCGCCCATTTTGTAGACGTGCGGGCTTTTCGTTACCGTATAAGTGCTGCGGCGAGTTGGCAGCGGCACTGGTCCGGCGACTGTCGCGCCAGTACGAATAGCGGTGTCGACGATTCGCTTAGCAGATTCATCAATAACTGTGTGGTCATACGCCTTGAGGCGGATGCGGATGGTGAGACCTTTATCTTCGGCCATTTTGTTACTCCTTTTACCTCGTAACCTCCGCTCGAATCGGTTTCGTTAGCGTCTGGCAGAGTTCTCGAGGCGATTAATTAATACGAACACTACTATAGCAATAATTAGCGTGAATTGCAAGAACCGCGCGGGCGATAAGACGTGTTAAGGTCTAATCTTGTCGGTGACCGCTGGTTGCAGGCAATAAAAACACCCCCGATAGTCCGGAGGTGCTTTCGGTAGTAACTTACAGAGTGTAAATTACTTGATGATATTGGTCACCACGCCAGCGCCGACAGTACGGCCGCCTTCGCGGATAGCGAAGTCTTGACCTTTGTCCATAGCGATTGGGGCGAGCAATTTAACCTTGAAGGTCACTTGGTCGCCTGGCATAACCATTTCTTTGTCGGCTGGCAATTCAACTTCACCGGTCACGTCAGTGGTGCGGAAGTAGAACTGCGGCTTGTAGCCCTTGCTGAACGGCGTGTGGCGTCCACCCTCTTCTTTCTTGAGGATGTAGACTTCAGCCTCGAACTCGGTGTGCGGAGTCAGCGTGCCTGGAGCAACAATGACCTGGCCGCGCTCGATTTGTTCGCGCTCGATACCGCGCAGCAGCAAACCAGCGTTGTCGCCAGCTTGGCCCTGGTCGAGAGTTTTCTTGAAGGCTTCGATACCAGTTACGACCGAGCTCTGAGTTGGTTTTAGACCAACAATTTCGACTGGGTCGTTCAGTTTGATGACACCTTGCTCAATACGGCCAGTAGCCACGGTGCCACGACCTTTGATCGAGAAGACATCCTCGATTGGCATCAAGAATGGCTTGTCGAGGTCGCGCTTTGGCAGCTCGAAGTAGTCGTCCATCGCCTTGACCAATTCCATGATAGCGTCTTCAGATTCTTTGTCGCCCTCGAGAGCTTTGGTGGCTGAGCCCTTGATGATTGGCGTATTGTCGCCGTCGTAGCCGTTCTTGGTGAGCAGCTCGCGAACGTCCATTTCGACCAATTCGACTAGCTCTGGGTCGGCCAAGTCCATCTTGTTGAGGAAGACGATAATCTTCGGCACGCCAACCTGGTGAGCCAACAATACGTGCTCGCGGGTTTGCGGTAACGGGCCGTCGTTGGCAGCCACCACGAGGATAGCACCATCGATCTGAGCAGCGCCGGTGATCATGTTCTTGACGTAGTCGGCGTGGCCTGGCATATCGACATGCGCGTAGTGGCGATTCTCTGACTCGTATTCCTGGTGAGAGGTAGCGATAGTAATACCACGCGCCTTTTCCTCTGGTGCGTTATCGATGTCCGCGTAGTCGCGCGCTTTATTCACGTCGCTTGGGAGCCGCTTAGCCAAAACGTGGGTAATGGCGGCGGTCAAAGTCGTTTTACCGTGGTCGACGTGACCCATGGTACCGACGTTGATGTGAGGCTTTGAACGGTCAAAGTCTGCCATAGAAGTAGTTCTCCTAACGTTAGTATTATGTTATTCACGACGCGAGCAATTATCGAAAGTGTTACCACCTCGACAAAACGCGTCGCGCGTTATTCCTTATTATAGTTGAAAGCTCTGCGGGTGTAAAGTGGCTACTGGCGTAAACGCTTATCAATATGCCGGCAAACGATAAACAACCAAATAGCAGCCAGCAGTCCCAATATAGCTTCGATAATCACAAACCAAAAGCTTCGCAAGATGTAGCCCTGAGCTGCCAGAATTGCTGCAAAAATCGGAAAGCCGAATGACAACAGCCGCTCGCGCTGTGTCAAATAATTAAGACTCGACGGTAAGGTCAGCATCATTAACACCATAGCGACAATTATCCCGCGCGAAAAAACAAAATGCGCTGCGTGCATAGTGTCATTCGGACAAAGTGCTACGCCAACCATACATACAGACAAAGTAATCATCAGCCAAGCTGACAATTTGGCGGTGCGCGATTGCTGAAGCTTAGCATAGCTTCGGGTCATACAAATACCGATAGCAGTAAGTATCAATCCTGAGACAAAAACACCAGCATTAAAAGCCAAAGCCGACTGGCGGTTGGTGCTAGTCTCGCCCAACCGGCTGAGACTCCAGCTTGTCCAGTGCGAATCATCAGACAGTATGATTGAGACCATCACGCCAGAAGTTAAAATCACTACGTATAGCGCGCAGAGTGCCTGCAAGCGATTATGCCTGTAAAATTGAACAGCTAGCTGGTAGCTCATATATCTATTATAGCAGTAAACGCGCCTTGGTGAGAGACGCGTTTACGTATTTAGCGAAGTTCTCGCTAGAGCTAATTATCAAACTACTTGTTGCGTTTTTCGATAATCTCGGCAGCGACGTTTGGCGGAACTTCCTCGTAGTGAGCTAGCTCCATCGTCGATGCGGCACGGCCTTGGCTCATCGAGCGGATGTCTGATGTGTAGCCGAACATGTTGGCTAGCGGCACGATTGCTTTGATTAGTTTGGCGCCGCCCATTAGATCATCCATGCTTTCGATGCGGCCGCGGCGACTATTGAGGTCGCCGATGATATCGCCCATGAACTCCTCTGGGGTAGTGACTTCTACTTTCATGACTGGCTCGAGCAAGACTGGATTGGCCTGTTTGATACCAGCGCGGGTCGCGATATGCGCTGCCAAGCTAAACGCCAGCTCGCTAGAGTCAACGTCGTGATACGAACCATCGTAGAGGGTTGCCTTGACATCCACCACTGGGTAGCCGGCAATAACGCCGCCGTCTAGAGTTTCGCGAATACCTTTTTGTACGGCCGGGCGATACTCTTGCGGCACCACGCCGCCTTTGATTTCGTCGATGAATTCAAAGCCTTTGCCTGGCTCGTTCGGCTCAAAGCGTACCCAAACATCGCCGTATTGGCCGCGGCCGCCGGACTGTTTGGCGTGCTTACCTTGAACCTCGGCGGTACCTTTGATGGTTTCGCGGAAGGCAACCTGCGGTTCGCCGACATTAGCTTCAACATTGAATTCGCGCTTCATGCGGTCAATTAGAATCTCGAGATGCAACTCACCCATGCCCGACATGATCGTCTGACCGGTCTCTTCATCGGTGTGAATGCGGAAGGTTGGGTCTTCCTCGGCGAGGCGCTGCAAAGCAATGCCCATCTTCTCTTGGTCGGCTTTGGTCTTTGGTTCGACAGCAATTGATACCGGCGGCTCTGGGAACTCAATAGATTCCAGAGCGATTGGATGACTCAACTCAGCTAAAGTATTACCGGTGAAAGTATTTTTCAGCCCGACCACTGCAGCAATATCGCCGGCGCCAACACTATCGATTTCTTCGCGTTTGTCGGCGTGCATTCGGACGATGCGGCCGATACGCTCTTTCTCGCCAGTGGTGGTGTTGAGGACGTAACTGCCGGCTTTGAGGACGCCAGAATAAACGCGGATGAAGATTAGCTTACCGACAAACGGGTCAGCAGCAATCTTGAAGGCTAGCGCAGCCATCGGTTCTTTGTCGCTTGGTTTGCGGCCGACTTCGTCGCCAGTTTTTGGATTTTTGCCCCAAATTTCGTCGACGTCGAGCGGACTTGGCAAGTAATCTGCCATCAAATCAAGCAGTTTTTCGACAATCACGCCGCGGCCGTCGCCGCCAGTTACCAAATAGAAGTCGCCAGCCAGCACGCGTTTGCGCAGCGCGCTCTTGAGTTCGTCGATGGTAATCGCTTCCTCGCCCTCGTCGAAGAATTTCATCATCAAGCCGTCGTCGGCTTCAACAGCGTTCTCGACCAACAAGCTGCGTGCATGCTTGGCTTTTTCGAGCATATCAGCCGGAATCTCGCCAACCTTTAGCTCGTGGTCGGTGTAATCATCATAAGTATAAGCCTTCATATCGATCAGATCGACCACGCCGCAAATATCCTTTTCAAAGCCAATCGGCAAGTGGATCGGGAACGCTTGTTTGCTGAGGCGGTTGTGAATTGATTCGACAGACTTGTAGAAGTCGCCGCCAGTCTGGTTGATTTTGTTGATGAAGCAGATACGCGGGACGTTGTATTTGTTGGCCTGTCGCCAGACAGTTTCGCTTTGCGCCTCGACGCCCATTTTGCCGTCGAAGACAGTAACGGCGCCGTCGAGCACGCGCAAGCTGCGCTCCACCTCGGCTGTAAAGTCGATGTGCCCTGGCGTATCGATAATATTAATCTTGTGGCCTTTCCAGAAGCAAGTCACCGCCGCCGAGGTAATGGTGATACCTCGCTCCTTTTCCTGCGCCATCCAGTCGGTGGTGGCGCCGCCGTCATCGCCCTTGACGGTACCGATTTTGTGCGTCAAGCCGGTACGGTACAAAATACCCTCAGTGGTAGTCGTTTTGCCGGCGTCGATATGGGCAATAATGCCGATATTTCTAAAGTTTTGTAATGGAACGGTTGCTGCCATTGTTTTTCCTCTATTAAGTTGATTTGTCGAGATTCTTGGTTGTTTTTTGGCACCAAAAAACTACTCTTAACGACAATTATATCAGATAATTTACAAAAATGATAGCCAAGTTTAACTTTCGCAAAACCGCTCCTATGTATAGCGTAGGAGCGGTTCTATGTTTGCATGAAAAGAAATGATTAGCTGCGAGCAAAATGAGCAAAAGCGCGGTTGGCTTCGGCCATTTTGTGAGTGTCTTCTTTCTTCTTGAAGGCAATGCCAGTTTCGTTGCAGGCGTCAACGATTTCGGTCGCCAGGCGCTTGCTGTACGGCATGCCGCTTTTGCTGCGGGCAGCTTGTACTAGCCAAGTAAAGGCAAAGTGCTGCTGGCGATGGCCTTGAATCGGAAACGGAATTTGGTAGTTAGCTCCGCCAACGCGGCGAGACTTAACCTCGAAAGCCGGGCTAATGTTGTTAATTGCCTTTTCGAAAACCTCTAGCGGCTCTTCGCTCTTGAGGGTTTTGGCAGCTTGCGCTAGAGCATCATAGACAGCCCGCTCGGCCACTAGTTTCTTGCCGTTGAGCATTGACTTGTTGATGAGGCGCTGTACCAAAACCGACTGGTATTTGCGATCTGGCTGCAATTGGCGCTGGAGCTTTTTGGTAACTTTGCGAGGCATGATTACTTGTCCTCCTTCTTGGTGCCGTATTTACTGCGGCCTTGTTTGCGCTTAGACACACCTTGCAAGTCAAGCGCGCCGCGGACGACATGATAGCGCACACCTGGCAAGTCTGGTACGCGGCCGCCGCGAACTAGCACCACGGCGTGTTCTTGTAGATTGTGGCCTTCGCCGCCGATATAAGCCCAAACCTCGTGGCCGTTAGTTAGGCGAACGCGGGCGACTTTGCGCAGCGCCGAGTTCGGCTTCTTTGGCGTTTTGGTGGTAACTTTGACGCAAACGCCGCGTTTGAGCGGTGCGTTTTGGTTGTAATAGCGCACCTTGAGGGCATTGTGGATACGGCCTAGCGCCGGCGACTTCGACTTTTTGCTAGCCGTCTGGCGAGGTTTGCGCACCAGTTGGTTGATAGTTGGCATTCAACTTCTCCTAATTATAATGATAAATTTGAGCTTGCTAAAGGCTCGTGGCGCAAGCGGCAATGCAGCAAACATCCGCCTGCATCTCGAGAGCTGCAGCATTATCACACCGATAACCCCGCTTCACCCGAGAGAAACTCTATATTCCATTATAGCAAAAAACCTATTAAAAAGCAAGGTTTGCTTGTCCTCTGATCGCTGGAGCCAGGAATGAGCTCAACTGTTAGTATTTGGACAAAAAGTTCGCTTTCGTCGTTTCCGACTCATCAGCATAGATACGCATCTATGGAGCGAACATGACAAGCAGAGACTTTGACAGAGGTTCGCTGGAGACTGGTATCGCTACAGCATCTTGGCGATATTGATCACCAAGTAGGCTACTGCTGCGACAGCAATGAGACTCAATGCTATGACGTTGTACAACGTATGCAACGTCGTAGCTGCCGCTGTCGCAACTATCTGGCTATGATATTTGCGGTAGTACCACAAGTATACCAGCAAAAAACCGAAGCCAGTCGCGGACAGGGCGACCCCTGCCGCCAGGCTGTACCAGATGTTTGTGATGTGCAGGAGTCCAAAGCACACACTGGCGCGCACTCGTTCGCGCCAGCTCCACTTTTCACTCCCGGATCGAAAGGCTTGCTCCTCTAGCAGTGCGAAGAGCAATAGAGTGTCATACACCCCACATCCGGTTGCCTTGAGACCGTGCAGAGACTTCTGCTTTTTCGTGTAGTTCGTGAAGTCTCCTATGAGGAAGATTCCCACTGCACCGGCAACCCAGGCAGCCCCTGTTGCCCATCTCGCGGGGAGGAACGTCTCAAAGATACTAGTCAGCAGCTCGACTACGGAGCTATCAAGCCCCGGAATCATCAGTAGCACTTTTATCGTGGCGATTGTCACGATAATCAATACTGTTGCGATAGCGGTGAGCCATCGCTGATCGAAGTATCTGGCATCTCCGATTGCGTGGGCCAGATTAGGCCAAACAAAAGTTGGCCTAGTGTCTCGGGGCATAGCTCTTCTGAAGAGCCATGCCATGACCCCCTTTCGGGGTCGATGCACTATCATAAGTTCCGAGTGCACGAAATGAACACCTCTTTCAAAGGTTGGTCGGCTTGTCAAAGTGCGCTTTCATACAAGAATCTACTCCCTGTCAATGAAAGCTGATATATATATATCACATATGAATGTGTAAGTCAATGTATCAGGCAATTTTATTGAATTTTGTGCAAAAAAGCGCAAAAATAACGAAAAACAAGCATTTTCACCTGTTTGCGACGTTTGCAGCTGCGGATAAACTTAGCTCTATATTTATAACTAGGAATTGAAGTAAATGATAGCAAGAGCTATTTGTCGTCGTTGCTTGATTTCTTGTCGTTTCGGATAAACCATCGAATCAAAGCGATAGCGGCTACTACGGTTGCAATTATTACTATATACGGTATAGCTACAGTGATATAGGTTATGATGATTTCTTCACTCATAGCTATATTGTTTAATTAAGATCGTCTACATGTCAATACTTTCGCCGTATTTTTTGTACTAAACTTGAATCGCTATCGCATTAAAAACGCAAGCAATATAGTATAATGAACGTATGAATCCGCTAAATGACAATGATATCCAATACGCTGGCCACCCCGAACAGGCGCCGCGGCCTGATCCGTTAGTACCAGAACCGCAGCGCCGGCCGCCGCGCGACCCATTCCGTAAATTCCGCCTGATTATGATTGGCGCTGGCGTTGCTGCCGTTTTAGTGATTATTGTTGCGATTGTGGTAATGACACTCGCTCGCTCGTCAACAGTCAAGACGGATGAAAAGAAAAAAACTGAAGAGACCAAGGTAGCCCACTTGACCGCCGCCGAAACGATCAAACATGTCAACGTTTATTTCAAAGGCAAGGAAAAAGCCAAATCGTCAATCACTACTCCGGTAAGAGTCAAAGGAAGGAAATTTTACACCGTAGTGCCCGACCTCGATCAAGTTCAGAGTTTGGCTGGTTACGTTCCTAAGGATAAATCAACTTCGCAGCGCGAATCAATCGAGAAAAACATGGACTACGATGGCTTTACCCGCAAGGTCTTCTCGGAGGGCAACAGAACAAATTATTTAGCTGATTTCACGCGCGACGATGTCACTTGCCAGCTGAGTACCGATATTTCGCAGCGCGACAAGCTCGGCGATTGGATGGAGATTCGCTGCCTCGACACTAAAGTTTACGCTGAATACGCTGAGGCGCAGCAGCCGGTGGTTTCGGTCTATACCCCGGCCGTGAGTGCCGCTGGACAGTACGGTTTCATCGGTAAACCAGCTCCGTTCAAGGGCGCGCTGAAAGGTTACCAGCTGCTAGAAATTCCAGTCAGCACAGTGTTGTATCAGCGAATGACTGCGCCTGACAATCTAGGATTATTCTATCAGACGCCAGACGGCTTGTGGCACTATTTCCAAGACCGCAACCGCAACATACTGGTCGCCTGCACTCTTTACAATAACCGCGAATTACGGATGGCCTACGCTGACCAAAAGTGCCAGCCGATTGGCGGTAGTACTAAAGATACGGTGACATATTCTGGCAAACGAGATTAGATCTCGCCTTATTCTGGCTGTTGGAATATGCAAAGATACAGCGTGTCAAAAAAATTAGCTGCAAAAATAATTACCGCTCGTCTATATGAGCGGTAATTATTTTAACTTAGGCGTTTTTGCCTACGACTCAGCATCGACATCTGGCGTGATGTCGTTGGCCTCCTCGTCAACGCTTTCGGCGTACTCGTCGGCTGGCGAATCGTCCTCGCCAGTGTCGAGCGAACGGACGCCAGTACCCACCGGAATCTTGCGGCCAATGATGACGTTTTCCTTCAGGCCGTGCAAGTGGTCGGCGCGGCCGCTAGTGGCAGCACTAATTAACACGCGAGTAGTATCCTGGAAGGACGCGGCACTCAGCCACGAATCGCTCCAGATACTTACCTTGGTGATACCCAAGAGCATTTGCGCGTATTGCGCTGGCTCTTTGCCATTAGCGACCAAAGCCTTATTCTCGGCAACGACGCGCGCTTTCGAAACGATATCGCCCATAACAAAGTCGCTGTCGCCTGGGTTCTCGATCTGGACGCGGCTAAACATCTGGCGAACAATGATCTCGAGATGCTTGTCAGCCACGTCTTGGCCTTGCGCGGCGTAGATGCGCAACACTTCGTTGATGATATAGCGCTGAGTTGCCTCGGTGCCCTTCAAACGCATCAGGTCGTGCAAGTTGAGGGAGCCGATCGTCAAGCGGTCGCCTGCTTCGACATGATCGTTGGCTGACACTACTAGCTGCGCAGTGCCCGGAATCTCGTAGCGGACTGGAGCGGCGGCGTTAGCGGCAATGACGATAGTGTCTTCGGCAGCTTCGACAACGCCGTCGAATGGCGCTACTAGCGAACGGCTATTATCGAGACCTTCGGCAAGGATATCGCCAGCCTTGACGCTAGAGCCGTCTTGCAATAGCGGTTTGCGGCCTTCGAGCGGCAAGCGCTCAACGCGGCCAGCCTCTGGCGTGACCTGGACGACATACTTCTTGCCGTCTTCCCAGACATCGACAGTACCAGCCACCTCAGTGATGTAAGCTTGACCCTTCGGATTGCGCGCTTCGAAGAGCTCCTCGACGCGCGGCAGACCCTGAGTGATGTCGCTACCGGCCACGCCAGAGTTGTGAAAGGTACGGAGTGTCAGCTGAGTACCTGGCTCGCCGACCGACTGAGCAGCGATAACACCAACTGGTTGAGCCGCGCCAACTAGCTCGTTAGTTGCCATGTCAATACCGTAGCTGCGGCGCGGAATACCCTCGAGATTGTTAGTCGAGAGAATCGACTGAATCTTGACCTCGTTAATATTAGTGTCGGCTTCGATTTTGTTGGCGATTTCGCGGGTAATCAACTCGTTAGCGCCGATATAGCCTGGCACAGCATCACGCGTATAGCGCCCGTACAAGCGATTGCCGAAGCTGATCATCGTTTCTTCAGTCTCTGAACGATAAATCATGTAGCCTTCGTCGTCGCCTTCTTCGTCCTCAACAGTGAAGACATCTTGCGAGACATCGACCAAGCGGCGCGTTAGGTAACCTGAGTCGGCTGTCTTTAGCGCGGTATCGATCAGGCCTTTACGCGAACCGCGGGTAGCGACGAACGATTCCAAGCTCGACAAACCACGGGTGTAGTACGAGCGAATTGGCAGCTCGATTTCGCGGTTGGCGGCGTCGACCTGGATACCAATCATGGCGCTAGCTAGCTTGACGTTACTAATATCACCGCGGGCACCCGAGTTAACCATGATCGAAATACTAGTGTCGATGTGGTGCAAGTTGTCTTGGAGCAACTTAGTAACTTGATTGTCAACCTTGCGCCAAGCTGCTACCGTCAAATTGTAACGCTCGTCGTCGGTGATCAAACCCTGGTCGTATTGATCGGCAATCAACGCGGCATGCTTGTCGCCTTCCTGGATTATCTCCTCGGTTTGATCAAGGTGGACATAGTCGTCCTTACCAGTCGATACTGCGGCCACGGTGGCGAAGCGGAATGCCAAGCCCTTCATGCGGTCGGCCGTCTTGGCAGTTTCTTCGGCGCCATAACGATCGAAGATTTGTGCTAGAACTTTCTTCAACTCTTTCTTGGTCTGGACGTTATTATTGTAAGGAAAATCGTCCGGCAAGATTTCGTTGAAGAAGACGCGGCCTAGCGTGGTGTTGTGAATCTCGCCCTTGGCGCGAACCCGAATCGGGCTTTGCAAGTGAAGCCGGCCCATATCGTAAGCCAGCTCAGCGTCGCGGCTATTAGCAAAGACAGCGCGATACTCGGTCTGGACGCTCGGCTTTTCGTAGGTCAAGTAGTAGTTACCAAGCACGATATCCTGGCTGATGCTAAGCACTGGACTGCCATCGGCTGGCTTAAGCAAGTTGTTGACGGCACTCATCAGCTCGCGAGCTTCAGCCTGAGCGTCGTCGGACAACGGCAGGTGAACAGCCATCTGGTCGCCGTCAAAGTCGGCATTGAAGCCGGCGCAAACTAGCGGATGCAGCTGGATCGCCTTGCCCTCGACTAATTTCGGCTGGAAAGCTTGGATGCTCAAACGGTGCAGGCTTGGTGCGCGGTTAAGCAAGACGTACTTGCCCTTGATAACCTCGTCGAGTGCGTCCCAAACCACTGCTTCGCTCGACTCGATCAGACGAGTAGCGCTGCGGATATTATGCGCGTAATCATGCTCAATCAACCAGCTGATGACAAATGGCTTGAATAATTCAATTGCCATTTGCTTTGGCAAACCACATTGATTGATTTTAAGTTTCGGACCAACAACAATTACCGAACGGCCAGAGTAATCGACGCGCTTACCGAGCAGGTTCTGGCGGAAGCGGCCTTGTTTGCCCTTAAGCATATCGCTGAGACTCTTCAAGCGCCGGCGGTTGCCAGTGGCATTGACAGCCCGGCCGCCGCGCGCTGATGAATTATCGATCAAGCTATCGACAGCTTCTTGCAGCATGCGTTTTTCGTTGCGCTGAATTACTTCTGGCGCGTTCAATTCGATCAGCTTCTTGAGACGATTGTTGCGGTTAATGACGCGGCGATAAAGATCGTTTAAGTCGCTCGTCGCGAAACGGCCGCCTGCCAGCGACACCATCGGCCGCAGGTCTGGCGGAATCACCGGTAGAACCGTCATACACAGGCTCGACGGCTTGATGCCAGCTGCTTGCATGCCTTCTAGAACCTTAAGTCTTTTTAGTAATTTTTTCTCGCGCTGGCCTCTGGCGTCCTCGGATTCTTGTTGCAAATCGGCGATTAGTTTATCGAGGTCGATCTCGTCGAGCATTGCCTTGAGCGCGGTGCCGCCCATAGCTATTTCGACTAATTCTTCGTAGGCCTCTGGCAAGTTGCGATAATCAGTTTCGCTCATTAGCGCGTGCTTTTGCAAGCTTTCCAGCTGCGATTTCTTGGTGGTAAATTGATTTTCTAGCTCTTCGAACTCTTTGCTCTGTTCTTCGGCCAAAGCCTTGATGTCAGCGCCATCAGCGCCAGCTTCGCGTTCGTAGCGAATTTTGATAGCGGCGCGAGCAGCTTCAGTCTCGGCTTCGAGATCGGCTAGTAATTGGTCGCGTTTCTCTTCGTCAACCTTCAGAATTACGTACGTAGCAAAGTAAGCAATCCGCTCGAGATTACGTACTGTGATGCCCAGCAGCAAGCTCATGGCACTCGGCGTGCCGCGCATAAACCAGATGTGAGCGACTGGCGCGGCCAATTGAATGTGGCCCATGCGCTCGCGGCGGACAATTGATTTGGTGACCAGTTCGCCGTTTTTATCGACGGCAGCTTCGCGCGAACGCACGCCCTTGAGCTTGGAATCATGCGGATTGATATCCTTGACCGGGCCAAAGATTCGCTCGCAGAACAAGCCGTCGCGCTCTGGCTTTTGGGTGCGATAGTTAATCGTTTCCGGCTTAGTGACTTCGCCGTGGCTCCATTTTAGGATATCTTCCGGGCTGGCAACCACCAAGCGCACTGCGTCAAAATCTGCGATACCAGATGTCGAGACTACTCGTGCCATCTTACGCCTCCTCCTCTTCGTTATCGTTTGTATCGTCGTAATTATCGTAATCGCTTTCCTCTTCCGAGATTTGACCGTCATCGTCAATATCGCGCACGCTCATGCCGTCGTCGATATTGCCGATACCGTCAGATTCGTCAAGATAAGTTTCTTCGTCGTCGTCGGAATTATCACTGCCATTGTTATCGTCGCTCGCTGGCACAGTTTTGTCAGCTGGGCCGCTAGTAGCGATGAGATTTTCGGCGTCGATATTGTTGGTGTGTTCGTCAACCAGATCGACGCGCAACCCCAAACCTTGCAGTTCCTTCACCAAAACATTAAAGCTTTCTGGTAACTTCGGGCCGGTGATGACGTCGTGCTTGATAATTGATTCGTAAGCTTTAGCGCGGCCGTAAACGTCGTCGGACTTGATAGTCAGCATTTCCTGCAAAGTAGTCGCCGCACCGTAAGCTTCTAGCGCCCAAACCTCCATTTCACCGAAGCGCTGACCACCGTTTTGGGCTTTACCGCCGAGCGGCTGTTGCGTCACCATGGTGTACGGGCCGGTTGAGCGGGCGTGAATCTTGTCGCTGACCATGTGGTGCAGCTTAATCATATGCATGACGCCAACGGTAGTACGCTCCTCAAAAGCTTCGCCGCTGCGGCCGTCGAATAGCTGGCTCTTGCCATCTTTGGCAAAACCGGCTTTCTCGAGTTGTTCTTCAATCGTTTCGTTGCTGACACCGTTAAATGGCGGCGTAGCGACTTTGTAGCCGAGAGCACGGGCAGCCATACCCAAGTGTGTCTCGAACAGCTGGCCCAAGTTCATACGGCTTGGCACGCCTAGCGGGTTAAGCACTACATCTACCGGCGTACCGTCGGCCAAATATGGCATATCCTCGACTGGCAAAATACGCGCTACCACACCCTTGTTACCGTGACGACCAGCCATCTTGTCGCCGACGCTGATTTTACGTAGTTGTGCGACATAAATCTGGATCTGCATTAGCACGCCAGCCTTTAATTCGTGGCCGTTTTCGCGGCTGAAAATCTTAACACCGACAACTTTGCCGCCGCCAGCATTATTCATGCGCTGCGAAGTATCGCGCACATCCTTGGCTTTTTCGCCGAAGATAGCCCGTAGTAAGCGCTCCTCGCTCGAAAGTTCTTGCTCGCCCTTTGGCGTAATCTTACCAACCAAGACATCACCGGCGCGTACTTCAGAACCAACCTGTACGATACCGTCTTCGTCTAGGTGACGCAAACTGTCTTCTGACACATTCGGGATATCGCGAGTGACAATCTCTGGGCCGAGCTTAGTTTCGCGAACTTCAACTGAGTAATCCTTGATATTGACCGAGGTCAGCGTGTCATCTTCAACCAAGCGGCGGCTGATGACGATAGCGTCCTCCATATTGTAGCCGCCCCACGGCATGAAGGCTACCAGCAAATCTTTGCCGAGCGCCAATTCGCCGTCAGCGATTGACATACCTTCGATCAAGATATCGCCCTTAGCGACCTGCTCGCCGCGCTGGACTCGAACTTTCTGGTTGATGCAGCGATCATCGTTGCTCTTGGTGAAATGAATCAAGTCGTATTTTTTAACGCCGTCAGCGTATTTGATTTCGATGCTATCGCCATCAGCACGGATAACTTCGCCATCAGCTTCAGCAACAACCAGTTGGCTGGAATCGCGAGCAATATTAGCTTCGATACCAGTACCGACAGTTGGCGACTGCGGCTGTAATAGCGGCACTGCCTGGCGTTGCATGTTCGAGCCAGTCAAAGCGCGGTCGACGCGGTTTTTCTCGATGAATGGCACCAGGCTAGCGGTAGAACCGAGGATTTGCTTGTGCGAAGCGTCAATCAACGTCACTTCTGAAGCATCGACGCGGGCCGGCTGCAAGAACTTGCGGGCCGAAACACGCGGGCTTTTCAGATTATTATTCTCGTCGAGCTTGACGCCAGCGTCGGCAATCACTTCGTTAACTTCTTGGGAAGCGTCGAGATATACAACTTCATCGGTGACATGGCCGCCAACAACTTTGAGGTATGGCGTCTCGATGAAGCCATATTCGTTAATCCGCGCATAAGTCGCCAGGTTCAACACCAAACCGATGTTAGCGCCCTCTGGCGTCTCGACCGAGCAGATTCGTCCGTAATGCGTCGGGTGAGCATCGCGCACCTCGAAGCCGGCACGCTCGCGGCTCAAGCCGCCTGGCCCCATCGAGCTCAATCGGCGTTTGTGGCTAAGCTCTGAAATCGGGTTGACTTCATCGAGCAGCTGGCTGAGCTGGCTAGAAGCAAAGAATTCGCGTACCGCTGCCACGACCGGGCGGGCGTTTATCAACTGGCTTGGCGTGACATTTTCGAGATCAGACATTGACATGCGATCCATGGCGTTGCGCTGCATGCGTAGCATACCGACGCGGAACTGACGCGCTACTAGCTCGCCTACCAGCTTGATCCGCCGATTGTCGAGCGCGTCAATATCATCGCCTGGCTCTTGAGTGTTATTCATACGGATCAATTCGCGAATGATAGCCACCAAGTCGCTCTTTTGCAAAGTACGATTCTCGGCGATATTTGGCACATCTAACCCTAAACGCTTGTTCATCTTGTAGCGGCCAACGCGGCTGTAGTCAAAACGTTTGAAGTCAAAGAACATTCGTTCAATCATCTGGCGCGCGTTATCAGTTGTCGCCAGGTCGCCTGGGCGCAAGCGGCGGTAGACCTCAATCAAGGCTTCGTTGACGCCGTGAGCTGGATCTTTCTCGAGTGTAGCGTCGATATATTTGATGTCGCCAGTATCAATATCTTCGAATAGTTCTTTGATCTCGGATACTTTACTGTAACCGAGTGCTCGCAGGAACGTCGTTACGGCAATTTTGCGGCGACGATCGATCTTGACGTAGATAGCGCCGCTAGCGCTGGTCTCGAACTCCAGCCAAGCACCGCGGCCCGGAATCAGCTTAGCGCTGTATAAGCTGCGCCCAGCACCCTTTTCAGCCGTGTAGAAGACGCCCGCCGAACGAATCAGCTGGCTAACGACTACGCGTTCGGTACCGTTGATGATGAACGTCGCCCGGTCGGTCATCCATGGATAGTCGCCCAGATATATTTCTTGTTCTTTGACCTCGCCGGTTACCTTGTTTGTCAGTTCGACAGTTACCGACAGCGGCGCTTCAAACGTCAAATTATTCTCTTTGGCGAATTTCTCGTCGTTTTTCGGATCTTCGAATTTGTAATCCTTGAATCGTAATTCAAGTTTTTGGCTGGTGTAATCCTCGATTGGGTTGAGTTCTGCGAAGATCTCGCTTAGGCCCGTCTCGACGAAATCTCTCCATGATTCCTTTTGATGAGCCAAGAGGTTCGGCACCTCGACCGCTGTGTCATCATTGGTGAAGAAGACACGTTTGACCGGGGTGTGCTGCGCCGTTGTTGCTTGTGGCATAGTACTCCTGCTTGATGGTTAAGTTTGATGAAACCGCACTAGGGTGATGATTCCCGCTTGCGATTGGCGCCGAAGCTTTACTAAATGTAGATACCGCATACCAAAAACGCCGCGCCACAGGCGCAGTACACAACCAACCCACATTACACAATCTTCATTAACTCCAATTATAATCGCGCGAAGCCGCTAAGTCAAGAGTTTTGGCGATAAAAACAAGGAAAATCCCCGCCAGTTTTACCCGGCGGGGCGGCTAGGGGCGGCTCCCCCTAGCTGGAGTCGCCTCGTTAAGAGGCGCTGTCGCGCTGTGAGTCACGCCATACTATGGCGGCTTTGGCCATCGCGCGGGCGAAAGCCGCCATAACGTAACTGATTGTGACAAGCAGAGCAGCGCCGATGGCTGCCCAAACAGAGTCTACTGCTAGCAGTCTAACAGCTGCAAAACAAGCAGCTATGGTGTAAAAACACCATGTGGCTGCTCCGAGCTGGTAGTACCGCGTTTTGTACGCGGCATGCATACGGGCTGAGTAGGGACTGAAAATCCCTTGGCCCTCAGCAAGTATGTATGCTCTATGGGCAAACGCAGCGGCAACAGTGCCGCAACTGAAAGAGGCCAAAATCATGACCCAAATAACCCTAATCATTCTCTCTTCACCTCCTTAGGCAGAAACGATTAGAATATCTAAAATTATACCACAGTATCTAGTAAAACCCGACCTATACCTCGAAATCGCAAATCAGTTAAAAAACATCACCGTTATCGCGCAGCCGTTAAACCGGACGACTACCACCTCGGCGAACTATTTTCCAGATTTCGCTGGTTTGCTTTCGCTGTTTTTACGGCCGATTACTTCGTCGACTACGCCGTATTGCAGCGCTTCGTCGGCACTCATCCAGTAGTCGCGCTCCATGTCAGCTTTGACTTTGTCAAGTTTCTGGCCAGTGTTGCCGGCTATGATTTTCGCTAACCGCTCTTTTAACTCTATCGCCTCGCGCAGGCTGATTTCTTGGTCGGTCACCTTGCCGTGAGTACCGCTCGACGGCTGGTGAATCATCACCCGGGCATTCGGCAGCAAATAGCGCTTACCCTTGGCGCCGCTGCTGAGCAAGAAAGCGCCCATGCTGGCCTGCAGCCCAATGCCAATCGTCTGGACGTCAGGCTTGATATATTGCATAGTATCATAAATCGCCAAGCCATCGTACACCACGCCGCCCGGGCTGTTAATGTAGAGCTGGATGTCCTTTTCGGGATCTTCGTTAGCCAAGTGCAGCAGTTGCGCCACGATGACGTTGGCTGTAGCTTCGTTGACTTCCTCGCCCAAGAAAATGATGCGATCCTCGAGCAGGCGCGAATAAATGTCGTAACCGCGCTCGCCGTCGCGCGTACGGACAATCACGTTGGGCACTAAGTAATTCGATGGTTTCATAGTCTGATTGTAGCGTACTAATTAGCACTCGTCAAGGCAGAGTGCTAATAACTTGCTATTTAACGCGAAATGTAGTATAATAAAAAGATAGATGGCGCAATCCAGCGCTGTCTAGTTCCGTTTTTATCGAAAGAAGGAGGTGGTACGCATGAGCGTACCTATCCCACCGCCCGACCTGCACAACCAGACGCCGCCGTTGTGGCGGCGCCTCATCACCACCCTCCTGCTGGCCATCTGGCCGGCGGGAGCGTTTCTCCTTCTCCTCGGCTCCGCAGCCGGGGAGGAGAGTTCTCTTGGCCAGGTCTTCGCTACCCTGGTCGGGGCGCCGTGGTGGGCGGTGATCGGGGCCGTGATGGCCTTGGTCACCGCCACTCTGCTGTGTACTCCCGCCACCATCAGGCTGGTGGGAGATCTCATCGTCGGGGCGAGCGCATTCGCCCTGGTGTTGTCGTGGGGTCTCGACCCCGCGACAACCGACGTCGCAGGAACTCCCCTATGGGGCTGTATGCTATTTTGTATCGGCGTCTCCCTGATTGACGCCGGTCACAACCTTCAGGAGCGGCGGGCGGCTCGCCCGCCGCAGGGTGAAAACGGGGTATAGAGCCTCGCCCCACCAGGCTAACAGTCTCGCCGGGGGCGGGGCTGTTAGTCTTTTTTGGCAGTATTTTTATACCATATTCAAAATACCTCGCTTGCGCTAGCGAGGTATTTTTTGGCAGGCTATCTGCTACCTGCTTGCCGCTTCTGATTTCTTTGCTTTGGCGCTAGATTTCTTGCTAGCTGGTTTGCCGTCTTTGCTATTTTTACCAGCCTTAGCGGGTTTATCCGCTTTGCCTTTGCCGGCAGCTTTCGCAGTTTTTGCTTTCTTAGTATCTGGAGCGTTTAGCTCAACCAATTTATCAACGGTCTTTTCGGTAATTAAACGGTTGGCGATTTCGCGCTGGGCTTCTGGCTGATCGAAACGTTTAGCCATTTCGGCGTTGTTGGCATATTGCTGTTTATAGGTATTGATGTGCGCTGCCAGCTCGTCGGCGGTTGCTTCGATTGCCAGCTCTTTACTTAGCTCGGCTAGTACTAGTCCAGCTTTGATGCGCGCCTCGGCTGTATCGTTAGCTTCGGCCTCTACCCAAGCGTCGCGGTTAGCAAACCCGCGCGATTCGTAGTATTGATCCAGCGTCATGCCGCGGTACCGCAAATTTTGCACCAAATCCTGCTCCAGCGAGCGGATCTGGTCTTGGCGCAGTACGTCCGGCACAGCCACATCGCTGGCTGCTACTAATTGCTTAACCAAATCGTCTTTCAATTCGTCTAACGCTTGGCGCTCTTGCTGCGCAGTGATTTCGGCTTCAATATCTTGGCGCAAATCGTCTATCGAAGTGTAAGGGCCAGCCTTGGCCGCGAACTCGTCATTCAGCTCGGGCAATTCTATCTTGTTGACTTTCTTGACAGTTGTTTCAAACACCACGTCGGCGCCCGCTAGATCTTTGGCATGATAATCTTTCGGGAATTGCAGGGCGACGTCCTTTTTATCGCCCGCTTTGAGGTCGACTAGCGCTTCTTCAAAACCCGGGATAAAAGTGCCGCTACCGATAGTCAGCGGATAATCTTTACCGGTGCCGCCTTGGAAAGCTTCGCCGTCGCGCTTACCAACGAAATCAATAATCACCTCGTCGCCGTCTCGCGCTGCTTCGGTGGTTTCAGTCTTTTCAGCCAAACCTTTACGAATGCGTTCGATTACTTCTTCGACGTCTTTTTTGTCAATTTTGATTGCCTTTTTGGTTGCTTTGAGTTTCTTGTAATCGCCAAGCTTAACTTCAGGCATGATATCAGCCTCGGCGGTAAATTCCAGCATCTCGCCAGGTACGAACTTCTTCAGATCGACTTCTGGGCGGTCAAGTACTTGCAGTTTGTTGCTCAGGAACGCCTCGGCGACAGCGCGATTAATTGCGGCCTCTAATGTCTCTTGGCTAAGCGTGTGCGGGTCGGCGTGCTTTTTGACTACCGCAATCGGCACGTGTCCCTGGCGAAAGCCGTTAACTTTGATATTTTTAGCCATTCGCTTGAGCGCAACTTGTTCTGCTGTCTCGAGCTCCGGCTGGCCTGCCGCTACCGTTACCAGGACGCGGGTGGCTGATAATTTCTTCACAGTCGTCTTCATAACGACGTATTATAACAGATTATGCTCAGGCTGGCTATTTTGGATAAGCTACAAGATGTCTGACAAGTCGAAAACATCGTCGTCTTCGTCGTACTGCTGATGATGACGGCGATCGCTGACAGCAGTCACTACCCGCTCGAAGCTGACTTGCTGTTCGCTGTTTTCGCGAATATTTTGCAGATTATACAAGCCCTTGGCGACGGACTGCTCATCAACCGTCATCACGTAGCGGACGCGCTTTTTAATAGCTTCTTTGATCTGGCGGTCAATCGGCCGGCCAGTATAATCAACTTCGACCGAAACCCGCTCGCTGCGCAGCTTTTCGGCGATTCGTTCAGCGTCGTCAAGTACATTGCCTACGGTTACAATATAGGCTTGAGTAGCGCTCTCGAGGTGGCGCATACCAGTATGGCGCGCCAGCAGCTCAATAATATTCGACATGTCTGATTGGCCGCCAACCGAACTTTGCAAGTCGTTATTGACGTAGCGTCCGCCCTTATATAGTAAGGCACTATGCGTAGCATCAGCTTCGGTGAAATCGAAAATAATACCGCCAGTGTATTCTGGATGCGCCAGCGTGATATCAAGGATAACATTATCAATTCCCAGCCGCTCTAACCGTTCATATAATGCCACTAAATTCACATAACATTCACTATGGCGGATAACTTCTGGTAGGTCTTCGGCCGACCTGGCGGTCAAAAGCTTAGATAATTTTTGCAGAACTTCGCTAGAGTGCGACAACCCGACGATATCAATCGCGCGGTCGCGAAACTTATCTGGCGCCAGCGTTCGCTTCTGTGTCAGCAGGCGCGCCATTAGGCTAGTTTGTACGGCGTCAAGATCAAGGTATTCGCTTAATAACAAATCAAGCATCTCGGAGTCGTTAATGCGCAAATTGTAAGCGGAACGCTTGATGCCCATAGCATCGAGGCCGCGCTTGGCAATCGCAATCGCCTCGACATCGGCCCGCGGCGACTCGCAGCCAGCGTGCTCGTAACGCAGCAAGTAAGCTGCGCTCGGATACGCCGATACGCCGAAAGCACCTGCTACAATATCGTAGCGGCGGCGGTTCTGTAATTTTGACTCGGTGTCAATATCGTATTCTTCGTAGCCGTACAACGTCGCAGCGCTGCGCCACGACTGCTCGACGAGCTGGCAAGCGCGTACCGTATCTGGATAGCGTACTTCTGTATCGGCGATTACATTGGATGCTGGTGCCATCATATACCCCTATTATAGCATAAATGGAATTATTTTGCAAGAGTGCTATCTACAAACTCTTTACAGGCGCATCTAAATCAGCTAGAATGAGTTTGCGCGCTAGATGTGATATATGCACAGCGATTGCGTGGGCAACGTGAGTATGCGTAGACGCGCAGTGCGTTGCTGAGAATCGGTAGATGTCGCGATATAGTACTTTACAATGACACGCAGATGTGGCGGAATTGGTAGACGCGCTAGCTTCAGGTGCTAGTGCCCTTCGGGGCGTGGAGGTTCAAGTCCTCTCATCTGTACCATAACTTGTATTTAGTGGAACAACGTTAATACTACCCGCCCAGGCAAAGCGGGCTTTTTTTGTTGAGCAAATAGTTGCCTCGCAGCTAAAGTTTGTGTTTAAATAGAAGTATGACGAACGAAGAACTAGCGATCAAGATCGATAACCTAAGCGATATCGTTGCTAATCTAGCAAAAACGATGGACGAACGGTTTAAGCAGATTGACCAAAGGTTTAAACAAATTGATGAGCGTTTCGAACAGATCAACCACAGGTTTAAGCAAATTGATGAGCGTTTCGAACAGATCGACCGCAGGTTTGAGCTTATCGATGAGCGTTTTGAGCAAATCAACGAACGCTTTAGGCAAGTTGACGAGCGTTTTGAACAGATCGATGAGCAGCTCGCTGATATCCGTAAAGACCACAAGACTCTGGTTGATATCGTGAAAGACATGGATCTGGCGGCAGATGAACGATTCCAGGAATTAAAGGCTGGGCAAGCCGAGCTAGCGGCTAACCAAGAGAGTCTGCGGGCCGACCTTGCTGTCGTTCGCCGCGAGCTGTACCATGAGTCTGGCAGCCGCGAGATGGTAGACGACACGCTTTATAACTCGCTTGATAAGCGCTTGCGCCGAGTAGAGGCAAAGTTTCCTGATTTAGCGTCGAGCCAAGCAGCCTAGCTATTCTGCTCAAAATACGATTGCTTTCTCTTCTTCTACGTTGGTTTTAAATAAGTGTAAGTGGTAGTATGCATATATTTGGTCTGTTAATTGATTAAGAGGCCACTTTTTGCTAGCGGCGTTAACAATTCTAACAATCCATTTGTAGAAAATATATATTTGGCAGTATCTGCCTATATCTGCGGCAAAACATCGCCGTTGACACTAGCGGTAAGCGATCGCAGATTGTCGCCGACTTTGACGCCTGGATTCATAATACCGAGCGGATCAAAAACTTTTTTAATAGCCGCGTACATCTCGCGAGTGCGAACGCCAAGGTGCTTATACGCGAAATGCGCTGCGATCCGTCCCTCGGCTGTTTGGCCAATGAGCGCGCCGTCATACTTAACAGCCAAATTAGACAATTCATCAAAAATCTTGAATAATTTTTGCTTATCTCCAACTTGACGCAGCGACAACACCGGATGAACCGTGTAAGTTTCGGTTAGTACGTGTCCAGAAATAGGCATATTACAATGCAGACGACCAGCCAAAACTGTTAATGCTTTAGTAAATTCATCGAAACGAGCAGCTGGAATATAAATATCGCTATACAAATGCGGTGCAAAAGCTGGGTTTTTGTCAGGCAATTCGGCATAGCAAGCAATATCAAGTGCTGACAACAGCGCGTCATCAGTCGCGTCATCGCTAGAAACAAATTTGACTCCCTCGGCGTTGTTAAATGTCTTCTGGATTTTTTTGAGATTACGAGCGCGAGTGCGGGCATTAAAATCGTCAAATCCGGCGATAATGACTGCTTGCGGGTCAGCTCCGTCTAGGTTAAACCAGTCAAAGCGCCGGCCAGCAGCGGCGGCAGCGCTAAATAGCTGGGCGTCAAAATACTCGGCAAAAGCTGCGCCGCTATCGCGCAATATGCGCATAGCATCATTGGCTACGCTAGCCGAAGCAAATATCAGCGCGAAGACCTCGTTGCTCTGGCTACGAAATTCGGTGCGCAAAATCATCTCGCTGATAATACCTAGCGTACCCTGCGCACCGATGAATAGCGGTGTCAAGTCGAACTGATTTCCTCTCTTGACAGAGGCTATAGAGCTATAGCCAGACTTATCATATTCTGGGAGAGCAGTAATCACGTCGTGGTATTCATCAATGATTGCGTCAATGCCGCGGTAAATATCGCCTTCTAGACTCTGCAGACCTTTCTTGCGGCTGAGCTCGCGCCGGCCGAGCGGGCCTGTTTGCAAAATATCGCCATTTGCCAAAACGATCTCGAGCTGGCTGATAAAGGCGCTTAAATCGCCGTATTTACCGCTAGCCAATCCAGCCAGATTGTCGGCGATAGCTCCGCCAACTGTTCGACGCGCGTCTAGTCCGTCGAGCGGCGGGATGTTAACGCCCTGCAAGCTTAATGCCTGATGTAGAGATCCAACTGTTGCGCCGGGCTGCAAACGAACTAATCGTTGCTTGGCATCATACTCAAAAATATTATTCATATGCCGCGACATATCGACTATCGCCCCGCGGCCAATTGCACCACCTGTAGTTCCGCGGCCTGAACCGCGGGCAGTTATTGCCTGAACATGCCCGCGTTCAGCCAACTGCCATGATAAACGCGCCGTTTTGCGGATGTCGTCGGTGTTGCGCGGCGCGACGATCATCTCTGGCGCTAAGCTCAATACTCCAGCATCGTTAATATAAGCCTGCCGCACATCGGGCCGGAAGTCAATCTCTCCTAGCAAATGTCCGCGTAGGTAATTAGCAATTTTGCTCATACACCCTCATCTTCATATAAATCTATTTTAGCATAAGCTGCAGTAATTTTTCGCGAATTTGTTAGAAGTTTGCTATAATTATTTGTGCAAGCAAAATGCATGCAATTTGCGTGGTAGTAGTGCATTGCTAGAGCTTGCAAAAGTTCGCGGATGTGGTGGAATTGGTAGACGCGCTAGCCTTAGGAGCTAACAAGCTCGCTTGCCTGTTCTTGTATTTTATAGGGTTAATATAGCCTTTTCTTACTAAAAGAGGAGTCTATTCTTGCAACAGACTCCTCTTTTAGACTCCTTTATTGTTCATAAGGATGTTTTTGCTTGGTCGTTGTCGTTATGTTTATTGTAAATTTTATCGGTTACAGCGAGAAGTGCATTTGATTTTTCTGTTTCGGTTGAGTGAGTATAGATTTGCAAGGTTGTTGTTATTGAAGAATGCCCAAGGATAACTTGTGCATCTTTCGCCGAGACGTTAGCTTCTTTGAGCATTGTAGCAACGCTGTGGCGAATCTCATGAAGCGTTATCTCTTTTAATCCCACTTTTCGAGCAGCATCTTTAAATGTTTTGATAAAGCTTCTACCGTCTATCGGGTTGCCTTTTTTAGTAAGATAGAGAAGTTCGTCGCCGTATGGATAGAGACGTCGTTCATATTCTGCTTGCAGCTCCTGTTTTATACTCGGCAGAAGTGGCAGATCGCGAACACTCGCCCTTGTTTTGAGCGAGCCGATTTTTGGCTCATGCCCCACGAGATAAACCTGCTGTCTAATATGTATAGTGTTTTCGGTAAAATCAATATCTTTCCAGCGCAAGCCAAACGCTTCACCACGTCGCAATCCATAATAAAACATGATAAGGAATAAACCGTAGTATGGATGGTCTGTCATAGAGTAAAATGCCTTAAAAATGCTATAATGCTCTCCAGTATAGGCAACAAGTTTAAGGAGGAAAGATTATGGATTATAAAGAAATAAAGCTTAATGTTTCAAATAATAAAATTAAAGAATATAAGCAATTTGAGGGACTAAAATTATATTCTGATATTTTTAAATCTGAAGATGAAAAGGCATTGATTAACAAAAGAATATATGTTACAAAAAAACAGAATTATGTTTATTACGAAAGAACAGATGTAAATTGGAATTATTGGTCAAGCGAAAGAAATCATAATTCAACATTTAATCCGGAGAATGCTAGTAAACACAACATTATATTTGAAGTTTCATCAGAATTAAGCGATTTTATTAAATATTTGGGAGAAGAAATAATTCGGAAGATTGAATTGAAGCAGCACAATGGAGAAATTGTTGAGATATTAGATATTTGATTATGTTATATTGCTCAAAATCAAGAAGGAAGGGCAAGAAAAATGAAAAATCTTACAAGATGCTTCATGGGCTATACTTGTTACAGCAAAACTCTTACAAGCATAGTGATGAACTATATAGTCCATCTCCGCGATTCCTTTACTGCCTTGTTGTCTAAGTAAACTTTATGCAAAAACAGCGTAATAAAACAAAGGGACGATGATAGTAGTAGCTAGCCTCTTTTAAGTTTATCATTAAAGCAAAAAGAGCCCATTGAGACTCATAATTTTAACATGCTTGGTGCGGATGAAAGGACTTGAACCTTCACGCCGTGAGGCATATGCTCCTAAGGCATACGTGTCTACCAATTCCACCACATCCGCATATTTGATATTGTGAAATATTTCTGTAGATAAGTATATCAGTAGATAAAATAAATTACCACATTTTTAACATTTTTTATTTAACAAGATCTTTCTTTGCTAAAGTTAATAACAACTCAATCAATTGCGAACTCATAATAGGAGCTTCCTCTTTGCTTCTAAATAATCTTTTAGGCTTTTTAACTTGATTATCCTCTTCATTATTGAATATTCGGTATGCAACTGTTTTGATAATTTCATTTCTTAGTTTTACATCACCTTCAATACTTAGCAGATAAGGCTTTAGTGCTTTAAGTTGATGAGCTGTTCGTTGATTAGCTCGTTGTGCTTTGCGATGTTCACTTGATTGAGTGGCTGTATATCCTGCTATACCCCCAGCAAATAGCATAACAAATGCTCGAGCTACTAAGAATTGCCATGAAGCATCCTTAGTATGAATAATTTCATAAACTACCCAACAAGAAAATACTAACATGATAAGTAATAAAATCGTTGTTATTACACTCCATACATAAGCAGCTATTTTATCTTCCTTAGCACTACTAGAATAATCGTGGATTAGTGTTTTATCTCCGGCCATATTCAATAATTCATCTATTCTAGCAAGACTATCTTCTGCCTTCGCCTCAGTAGCGTTTAGCTTTTTATCTATGTCATCCGTAATGCGATCGGCTTCATCACTCTTTTTACTAAATGCTTCTTCAATTGTGCGTTTCTGATCTTCGATAAATTTATTAACCATCTCATTGCGTACATTTTCAGATTTTGTAAATGATAGTTGCTGCTCGGTAGATATGCTATTTGACGAGTCTTTTATATCTTTTAAATCTTTGTTAAGTTCATCTATTTTTACACCAAGTGTTTCAAACTCGTTTTTAGCTTCAGTAACTTTTTCGTCAATGGTCTTTTCTGCGGTAGTTCCTTTAGCGGATATACTGTCAATCTCTTTTGCTGCTGTACGCTTATATTGACCGACTGACCTATTCAATCCCGCAATAGCTTTGCGAGTTTCTTTTATATCCATAGCGGGTGTTAACGAAGTAATGTATGACAATATATTATCGATATATCCATTCATGTAAGAAATACCTAGGTACATATCATCGCGAGTGTTTTGCCAGTTATCAAAACACGAACTTACACTTGAGAGATAACTGCCAATATTATCAATACTTGATACTGATAATAGACGATTATCTGTATAATCAAGTCTATCCACTAAAAGCTCAATGATCAATTTTGCCCGATTGACATCATCGATTGCTTCAAGAGACATACTGTCAGAGTCTATCTCATTTAACCTGGCTAATAATTTCTTGGCTGCAATATATGTGGCACTATTCTGTATACGATCTTCCCATTTACTCATGAGGCGTTATTCCTTTTTTGCTTAATTAGTTTGCCACCCCTTATTTGAACTTCAACTATAATTATATCACTTTTGTTCTTGAGAACGGCTACCCCCTAAGAGTAGAGAATCTTACTTATCCAATTTGATTAATTAGACTCCGCCCTAGACTCCAGAATTGACTCCTTGCGCCCCGTACAATAACAAACAAAAACAACGAGTTAGAACTCTTATATCATTTTTGCCTTTATTGCCCATTATTTGCCTGCTGTAGGCCTCTTGTCGGCGGTGTGCGTAGTTCCCTCCGCTAAGTGAAAAGAAAGCTTAATTATCTAGCCTTAGGAGCATGTGCTTTCGAGCGTGAAGGTTCAAGTCCTTTCATCCGCACCAAGGAGATTCGATACAAGCTCTGAGGAAAATACGCATAAAAAATAGCCTGCATGGCGCGGGCTATTTTAATTCCCCAAAAATCACGAATCACACGATTCTCGGCGGAAAGAGGTGAGGTAAGCATTTCCATAACTACGATTGTCCACCACAACAATTCCTGCCGAAAAGTGATTCTCTCGTCTAGCTGTTAACTAGGCGAAATAACTAATTGAAAACCTATCAATGTTCTGTCATCGCTGACTGTTTATATACTAGCAAATAATGATATAAATGTCAATAGCCTTGAGCGTTTTTCATAGCTTTGTAAAACTGACTTTCTGCTAGTTCATCTTTAATTTGTAGGTATATCTGAACTGTTGAGATATCGCTATGTCCTAATAATTTCTGAATAGTTATCAAGTCGCAGCCAGATATAAGCAAGCGAACAGCGAAACTGTGACGTAGCTGATGTGGCGTCATGTGTATATTAGCGTACTCCTTGAATGTGCGCTGCATCCAAACTCTAGCTGTTTTATCGTTCAATCTGAATAACGGACCGTAAAAACGATTGTAGTCAGTTACAAACTCCTCTAGCTTGTATTTTAAGCGCTCCGTTAAAAAAACAGTACGCTCCTTCGATCCTTTCCCCTTTACATACAGATTCAATCCGTCAATATCATCGTAGCCAGCTCTGCATAATTCTGATATACGAAGTCCAGTATCGTAAGCAAAATCTATGAGCATATTTACTTGCCTCTCATAGCCGCTCTCAGCTGTTTTCTGTAGTACAGACTGTATAATTTGATGTTGTATGTATCTTGGTCGTGGTTTTGCGTTCTTGCGTGATTTGACGAGGTTTGGGTTAATGCAATCTAAGTTCATGCGTTCTCTACACCACTTGAAAAACGCCTTTAGTACACGTTTAGCTGCGTTAGTAGTTGATGCGGCATGATTCTTTCGATATTCGTAGAAATAGAAATCGAGCCATCTAATGGATAACTCGGTTATATTGGTTTTATGGAACCTGTCACAAAATCCTACAAACTGCCTAAGGCGCGTTACTCTTGTTGATATTGTGTCGGGTGACATGTCTTCAATGATGGCTGAGTAATGAATGAATTGAAACGCGAGCTCTTTGATATTCTCTGTATAGCAGTCTGTTTTAAACAGATTGCTCATCTGCGACAATTCATTGATTACCGTAGATTTAGAGGTTGTAATAGTTGATATTGATGCATTCATTGTAGTCTCCTCAGAATGACTTAAAATTTTTACTATTACCTTAAACCCCAGATTATTATTCTACAGATACTTCAGATCGACATAACGTTTTTTATGACATTTAGTACAACCATAAACCACTAAATATGGACCCAGTGGACCGCAGTATGTATCTCCCGTCGGTCGGTTACGATCTATTCCAAGGCGCTGTTTATATAGTCTCCACTCATGGTTACAGTTACCGTCTCTTTTTGAGAATAATCTCTGCTGGTCGCGTTTAGCTCTAACTTCAGTAATTTGCTTAGCAAGCTTACGTCTCGCTTTACTAACATCAAACGTCATACGCCTGCTTTCTTACATAGAAATGAGAATAGTCGCGCTGGCTGATGTCCACGTTGAGCTTCCTCGACTAATTGCCAAATTCTGTATTCTGGCAATTTCAATGCTACTTTGCAATAGAACGAAAAGTAGTCGTGATTGTTAAACTTGTCGCAAAGTTGAAATGCTATTGATTCAGCTCGCCGCGTCTTTTGCCACTTGTCCATCGGTTGTTTTTCGTCCGACATAACTAAACAATTGTAATTGGTATTGAGATTGGGGTTTCTTTTAGGAAACCTTTTAAATTGAGATTGAGATTGCAATTGATGCGTCGTCACCTCTGTTAACCCTCCAAAATTAAACCCAAATCTAACTAGCACCATCGCTAGACAAGGACGTTGTGCGTTATGAGAAAATCCAGCAAGACCTTTAGTGCTTTAGGGCTTGACAAGATTTTCTATTTGTACGAGGAATTAAAAATCCCCCTCCCGACTTTCGCGCGGGCGAGGGATTTTATAGGCCCCTCTTGCGAGGGCGTGTCTAGTATGTAATCAGTCCCATTGTTGCAAATACTTAAGTAAATGTCAATAGTTATTCAGGTTTTTCTTGTATTATCTCTGCTAAATCTAGCTGTTCGGAAATCCCGAACAGTTCAGATGATAAGTAATCCTTACTATCTGAACTGTAAAGCAATCCTTTATAGTTCAACTTTTCACCACTGGTGGCGTCTTGCCGCGCGGCTCAGTCAGCGTCTTGCCAGTTTTCGGGTCAATCCAGCGGCTTAATCCTGGTACGCTGTGCGCGTCAACCAGGCACTGCAGGCAGTCATTATATGTCGAGCCTTGCGGCATCTTTGGTGTGGTCTTGCCGACATGTAGGGTAACGCAGCCGCAAGCCTTGCATTCGCGAAAATACAGACTTGATTTTGTGATGGTTATTTTCTGTTGATTCATGTTTTACGATTCCGCCCAAGCAGCTAGCTTGTAGTACCATTTTTCTACGACCGACCAAACACCTGATGCAGCAGCTACGAAGCTGGCTATTGCGCCAATCCAGCCGCCAAGCCCTAACATGTCTAGAAATCTTTTAAACTCCGGTGCTAAGACTACTACTGTTAGTAATGCTAGGCCAGCGCCGATAGTTTGCAGGAAACTGCGAACCATACGTCCTCTAGCGGTTTTAGCGCTAAATAGTGCTTTTACTTTTTCCATAACATCCTCCTTATTTTTTATTAAACTTAAACACTGATGTAATAAAATCTACAATAAATCGCAACATCTCTTCGATTTTAGATAGTCGAGTATCTACGCTACTATCCTGCTCCTGTTTTTTCTTCTCCTCAGCTTCGCGCAATGCTTTCTCTTCAGCTTCTTTGCGTGCTTGCTCTTCCTGGCGAGCTTTCTCCTCGGCCGCCTTTCTGGCGGTCTCCTCACGCGCTTTGCGCTCAGCTTCGGCCCTAGTCTTGTTAGCCAATAGCGTGCGTCGCTCTGCCGACTCCATCAAATCTTGACGTACCTGTTCGATACTCCAGCCTTTACTCATCTGAGATAGATAATGATTTAATCCGCCGGCATCAGCCTCACGCTCTAGGATTTCTCTGTATGCTTGCTGAATAGCTGGCGCATTATTTGGCGCTGCTGGCTTTGGTAGGTTTTCGACATAGGTGCGCACTCGATAAAACGTTGGTGCTCCGCGGCGAAAACTCTCGTTAATCTTGCCAAGACGCGAAGCATAGACTACGTCGCCATCTACTACGCGCGTGACGGGACCTGGTATATGCACATTCTCTTCAAAAACATCGCCGCTCGTCACAACACCGATGTGTCCATATCCACCGCCATCTTGTTTCCAGACAACGATATCGCCGCGTTTTGGTGATGATACTACGTAAGCGTGGCCTTCTCGTACCAGCTGGTCGCCAAAATCTTTAGCGTGACCGCGTGCTATGAACGGATTAGGTACGCTTGTCATCTCTGCTAGAAACCACTTGACTAGCGATACGCATTGACCGGTTAGATTGCCGTCTCGACCAGTATTATCAGTATCGGCTGGAAAGAACATATTTAGACGCTTGAGTGCATACTGATCTACGTTGATATCTACTGCCATTATTTACCCTCCTTGACATTAATTACCTCTTTAATCACGTTTGGCTGCCGCAAAAATTGCTGTGCCATCTGTATCGCGCTCAATCCTGTGGCTACGATAAACAGAGTAAAAATAGTGCCAGCGAAAAAGTTTAATACCTTATTTTCAGACAGTACTATTACCTTGATTAGAAAATTACTATTTAGTTTGTCGTTTAACTCCGTTAGTTTCTTTAGTGAGTCGTCAGTCGATTTTTTATACTCTTCAAATTCGCGTTTTAACACCAGGCCGTCTAACTTTTCTAAGATTTGCGTAAGAGACGGTTCTACTACCTTCTCATTAAATACCTCTAGTCTTGCTAGGCGCTCGTTTTGCTCTGTATCTGATTTTGGCATATAAAAAACGGAAGCCTTTCATGATTACGCGTGCTTCCGTTTTTTGAGATCACACTTTGTTTAACTTATGGTTATATTTTACCACTTATACGATAGACAGACAAGGTTGATTTTGCGTCGCTACCGATGTTTTCTGCATCAGCCTCAGGCTGGAAGCGTTTAGATAAAAGTGGGGGCGCTACAGTAGAATACAATACTGTAGAGTACGACACCGCTAACATGTTTGACCCAAGCACCTTTACGGCTAAGGTTCCCAAAACAGGTATATATCGTGTAGATGTAAGGTGCGGTGTCGGTAGCGGTGGAATTAACTCTGGTGCTACTGCGTATATTCTCTTGCGTAAAAACGGTGAGGTATTCAAGAAATCACAAAGTATCGCAGGTTCAGGTAGTGATGCTACGAGACCAGTACCGTCAATTTCAGCTGATATTCTGCTTCAAGAAAACGATACGCTATACGTAACAGCGCACTCCTCTGATAACACTAGAAACTGCGGCGGCGATGCTACGTTAAGCGAGTTCAGCATGAGGCTAGTAAGTTACAAATTAGACTAAGCCTATGAATCTCATGCTAAACTCACTAGTTGTGCTATTACCACCGTAGACACGTTGGTCGCTACAGAAAGCACGTATATCAATAACGTCATTCTCTTTTAATAACAGGTCAACAGATAAACTCGGCCGTGGTAGATGTAAATTGTTATCTGTACCTCGAGTGCGGGTAGATTCTTTAACCAACTTATCATTTTTAAAGATACCTACGCAAGCGGTGTGGGTAGAGAAGAAGCCAGTATCAGATATAGCTACACGCGCATCAATATGATAAACGCCATCTTTGGGTACTTTATATTGGAACTTTTTATTATCATAGGCCTCTGTGTTATCGTATTCAACCTTGTCATACTCCACAGTAGTGAATTTATTTTGAGGTAAAGGTTTCCATTTAGATAATGTAGCAGAAAACATCGGTAGCGACGCAAAATCAACCTTTTCTGGAGTGATAGCTTTATCCTTTATATTCTTAGTCTCAACTATACCCTCTTTTAATTTTCCGTCTGTATCAAGGGATTCTAGTAGAGCTTGCGCCAGACGATCAGCATACGAAGCAGAGGCGCATGGCTGCACAATATCACCAACATTGCTACCATCATCTTCAGGACCTGCTAATAACTTCAGGTTTATGATACTGCTATTTACCTTGTTGGCTACTCCTATCCAATCGCGGACAGTACCCTCAATTACGTTGCCAGCAGAATCGGTTCGATAGGTTATGAAGTTCATTGCTGTTTCTGTACTCCAACCGCTTAAGCCGTCAGTCATCAACGTGTCGGATCCTGTCGCGCGCGGGCTTACTACACGCGCTACATTTGGATACGCGCTTCCATCCATAACTCGTGTAATTTTATCTTCTATACTTGCCATAATTTCCTCCTTTAATTTAAGTCTTTCGCGCCAATATTTACATATTCAAATACCACTCTTGATATCGCATAGCTCACTCCTGGCTCGGATGACGACCACCCATACTGTACCCACTGAGCATCTTCATCTACTTCTATCTCTACATCCTCGCTGGATGAGTTAAATACATTCGGGGTTTTCTTTACTCCGCTCCACGGTACACCCGGCGTACTCCAATGCACTCCTGGTTCACTCCAGCCAGTACGGCTTGACGATGCGCCAAAATATCTTGTTTCAGAAAAGTTCTGTAGCTCACCATCTTCATTTTTAATAGTGGCATTCAATGCTATTCTTCCTTGCGGTCTGAGTAGTGTAAATATAGCTTTTAGCACTCGGCCCCAATCACGACCAGTTTCCTCAAATCGCAGCTGCCCGCTTTGACCACTAGTATTAAACGCTTTTCCATCATCCATTGTTTTTACACTCTTTGATATCTCAACAATCTTATCTCCTTGAACAATGAGAAAATGAGTTATACCAGAATTATCGTTATACAGCGTCATCCAGTCAGCGCGAATATTCCACGGCTTCATCCACGCACCCTTGCGCTCAGCATCATAAACCCAAATTTGATTATTATAGTTAGCCGCGACCGGTAATGCCCAGTACACACGCCCCTCAAATGCTAATCCAACGGCTTTCTCAATAGCTTTGGTGTTCAGCGTGCTAATTGCATCTTGAATAGTGTTAGTTATTCTCTTGGTGGATAATACGTTTTGTAATTGCGGCAGCGTACCTGTTGTTTTGAATCCATCGCGACTTGGATAGAGTAAGTCATTGTTATAGATTACTGCAGCATCAGGACTGTCTGTACCGTCTGCACCAGTATCCTCTTGTACCTGCCACACAGTAATAGTTTCATCACCGTATGATACACTTGTCGGTGCTATGTAAAATCGCTTACCAGCACCGTTCGTGCCGCTAGACAATACAGTAACCTTTGGATCACCCTTACCATCGCGATATGGTCTTACTGTAATCGGTATTTCCTTTGTACCACTACCAACCGGCGTGTATCCGCCTCCGTATCCTGGCGAGAAGTCCAGCTCGTGTCCATAATCGCCGCCGCGCCAAACGTAAAATGGATTGTCTCTATCTCCAGTCAGCCAAATACGCCCATTAATCACATCACCGCGCGTGGCTTTTGGACCGGCAGTGTTGTTGTCTTTCGGCAGCGGTATAGATACGTCAAGACTGCGCGAGCCATTATCAATAAACGCTGTCTGATCCATAGGCAGAGCGGCTGCCAGACGGTACAACGTTGGGTCGCCTCCGCCGTCCACACCGATGCCACAATAAATGTTCCATGACTTCGCTTCCGTGCTGTCTGGGCGTTTGATAGATAAACTCTGCTTCTCACTATTCCACATATCTCGGTCTGTAGATATTGTTGTAGAGAGTAATGGCGAGCCTGCTGTCTCACCCACTGTAGAATTGAAGGTAACTGCATAAAATACCTTGAACCCAGTACCGGTTAACCCTGTGTTCTTATCCAGTATTGGTACTGTTGGGTCGGCTATCTTCTGGAATGCTACAATTTTCATAGCAGAAATATCTAGGTAGCTTAGCGTATCTTCGCCATTCATAATCAGCAGATTGCCTCTTATCTGCTTGAAATGCCCGCGGGCAGATTCATGATACTCTTTGCCGTCAATTACTCGCCAGGCAGCATCTTCACCTTTGGCAACGCATAATTTTGTCTTATCGTTGATCCGCTGGAGACAAGCTAGCCAATTTATCGAGCCTTTATTAGTCGTACTACGAAACTCTGCTAACTCGCCCAATACTTTTCCCAGTGGCTGCGGACCATATTTTGCCGTGCCGCACCTAGACGTGATGACTGAGTCCTGATCTAGAATCATGTTTTCGCATGACCGTAAACCTCTTAATGGTGAACGCCCGTCATCAAAGGCTGTTACTACACCGTTCTGCCAGTCCTGCACCGCCAAGCGCTGTATCTTTGGCGACTTCATATTTTTGGCAGGCTTTAGCATATATCAGACACTCCTGGGACCATATGTAGTGGTCGATAGCTAGCCTGAGCGGCATTGTTTTCAATCATCTTTTGCATCAGCTGGTTAGCCTCCTCAATGAGGTTGCTGTATTGATTCTGTAAAAGGATGTCGTTGCGGGCGTATTCCGCGGCGCACATAACGACTAGCCATATCGGATTATCTACGGGAACTGTACTGGATGCTCCTGTGAGCAGAGATGCGCGTAAATACACTGGCATTTCGATTTTTCCACCAAGCATTGGGTCGTCGTCTCTAATCGGGTCGATAAATAGTAACTTATTGCCGGCTATAGTGCAGTAGTTGCCACCCTTATACATTCCTAATTGTTCTGGTGGGACCGTGGCGTATTCTCGCACCTGATTATCTTTCCTGACCTTGATGGTGTCGCCTGGTATATCGCTTACTTTAAGCACTTCGTCTGTATCAATATCGTATGACTGTTTAGTGGATAATATACCGATGGAGTATGACGGATCGTACATTGATTGCCAGTCCACATTTGGTTCACTCTCCCATTGCTGTATGTATAAATTAGCAATACCCAATATCTTCTGATATTTCTTGTCGGTCTCTGGCAGGTTTCGTACTTTACCAGTAGCTTTTAGCATGACTGCTGATACGAGTTGTCTAGTGTTCATAGCGTTTTCCTGAATTAAAAACACGGAGCCGGCTTATTGTTGCCAGACGCTCCGTGTTATTTAGGTCACGCTGTTTTCTTACTCTTAATTATAGCATAAATTGAGTAATTATGCTCGCGCTTTCTTGATGTGTATTTTTGAATTCTTCTTACTAGTGCTGTTCCATTGTTTCAAAGTGGCGTTTACTTGCCTCTGAGTAACCGATCTATTAATCAGGTTTTGTCCTATCTGGTTAATATTTACGCCCTTTACTGAGGTCTGGTTTGCTTTTGGTGCGGCTGAGGTTAGGCTGTTGATGTTTTTGACAGCAGCCGATATCAATGGCGATGATGAAGCTCTGCCACCACTGCTGCGTCCAGAACCGCTCCGACCATTACCTCCGCCAGACATCTCTTTAGTAATCCTATTGCCATCTACGTCAAATTGAGCGGCATTGAGGGCTTTTGCTTCCCACTTAGTTATGTAGCCCTCGGCCCGTAACTTATTGATGACGCCATTCTTGGCAAACATTTGTCCGGTGATACTTTTACGGCGTCCGTTGATGAGTGCTTGCATCAGCTCCTCGTGCGACGACTCTTGTGCCTTTTGACGCCAGTAGTTATCCATTAGACTGACCTCCTTGTGAGTGGTCATTGCTCCGTACTCGATCTGATCCTTACTATAACCAGATTCTTTGTAATATCGCTCTTTTACCCAGTCTGGTAGGTCTTTGTGCTTGCCCATGAGGATATCTACGGCGCTCTTGGCTTTGTTGGCTTTTTTCTCGCCGTTCTCTAGCTTATTGAGGATATCGTTTGATGAATTGAACTCTTTTTTGAGAGTCGATGCGTCGTCGATATTGTAAGCTTTCATCCAGTTACTGTAGGCTTCATCACTCTCGCCTTGGCCTTCTGCCAAAGCTTTGTAGTAGCTTCTCTGTACGTCGCCTTTTTTATTAACTACTAAATCGTCCTGGACCTTGTATGTCCCTTTTTTCAGACCGCGCTCAAAATCTCTAACAGTTCTGCTGGCATCACCATTAGACGATGAAGCTGCAGCCGACTTCTCGTCTGGTCGCACTGCATTTTTACCAAACAACAAGGCCTTGGCTTGATTCCATGTATTTCCGCTATCTACTTCAAAGTTTGTACGCTCTTTACCATTCTTGTCAATATATACATCTCCGCCTTCTTGCAGGACTTTTGCCCCACCCATAGTTTTCTTTAGCTGTCCGCCTGCTGGAATTAATCCTTGCAAATTTTTCTGAGCATTCTCGCTATCGCCTTGTGCAGCATAGAATCCGGCACCTAGCGCATTGGCAGCGGTCTGCGCCACGCCAGTAGCACCATCAAACCTTCCTAGGTCACTTGATTTACCAAATATCTTCTCACGTTCAGATTTAGGTACCAAGTTAAAGGCCGCAGACGCAACTGGATTCATCTTTGACGCTTCCGAACCAATTCGAGCTATTTTCTGCCCTAGTTTATCGTCTTCGCCGTCGTCATCTGCATCATTGCTCAGTACGTCTTTAACCGCGTCAACCATATTAGCTAGCGGCTCATCGCCAGTTACTTGTTTCATCAGCATATTCATTCCGTAGGCAACTGCAAATGCTTCAGCGGCACGCACTGCTCCGCTGCCAGCGTCTTTGAACTGTAATTGTTTTATGTCAGATCCGATTTTCTTAACATGAGATATATTGTTCTTCCAGCTCTCATTTGTCTCATAAGTAAATTGCAAGAACATTTTTCCCAAAGTTGATTTATATGCTTGTGGCATAGCACCGATACCGCGTCCGCCAACAGCACGTTCTGTTGCTTGGTCGGCCGCTTTTATCAGCTGGTATCCCGTTAGCCCTTGTTTCTGGAATCTATAATAGTTAGCAGCCCAGTTAAGCTGTATGAATTTCTTTTCTACCAAGTTCATACCGGAAACAACACTGATCTTGTCTGTAACCTTTTGATATCCAGACCTAGTAAACTTTCCGTCTGTGTCTGTGTAGCGCTCACGTAGGAATGGTGATTTACGCATTGCCTGTTTTGTGGTTTTATCGAATGCTGTCAAGAAGGCATGCCCTGTGTTGATTACTCCGTTGTCCCGAACTGTCTCTGGTAGGTTTAGGGTTTGCGCTAAGGTTGACGATAAGTTACCTAAAATCTTGTTAGCACCGTTGACGCTTTCTAGTCGTTGGATAAACTGGATATGCTTGTTGGCTCTGTCGATAAATGGACGATCTAACGAGCTGCTTTTACCTGCCATTTCATTAACAAAATCTTGTACAGCAATAGTAGCTTTATTAGATACTGTATCGCCTTGAGCTAGGTTACTGTCTGGGTCGATAAACGTACCGCTCTTTTTAGCCATATCGGTTGCGCGCATCGACGATTCAATTTGTCTACCGCGGGCTATCACTGGCTCCATGTGAGTGTTATACAGCATTAGATCCGCATAGTGTTCAAATGCTTTACGCGGGTCTTTTTCGTAATCCATCATACTGCCATGGCGATGCTTCTCGTTAGGGTTAAATTTATGTCCTGGCTTAAAATCAGCAGATAGACCGGCAATCGAGGCTGGTATTTCACCGCGCGACTGACCCTCTATGTCGCCTCTGATGCCTGTCGGCAAGGCAGTTAGCAGCCTGTCTGCTGCACGCCCCAGCAGGCCGCTTCGCTTTTGAATGTGCGGCATATAGTTTTCTAGGTAAGGAATTTCTTCTTTACCGTACATACGCCTTATTGCATTCAGGTTTTTTATCATCGCATCATAGTTCTCGCGCATAAATGCATCGTAGGTTTTGACTCTTTCAGCTGCTTGCGTCCCGTATTTTCTAGCAAAGGCTTCGTTCATAGTCTCATTAGGACCGCTTGTCGGGAAGATTCCTTCAGTATATCGCCCTACATCCTCCCAAAATCTCTTAGAGCTTGTGAACTTGCCGCGAGATTTATCAAGCAAATCTGCTACCGCGTTATGCTTGGCGAATAGACTATTGAGTGTATCAGCATATTTAGCGTATGCTTCTGTTTTCTGGTAGTACAGGTCTTTTAGTACTTTTTGACCCTCTTCGTCGTTGATATTCTTTTCTATTAATCGATTAAAGTTGTCAAAAACACTACCCTTACTTTTGCCTAGTGCATTTGTCAGGCGATCAACTTCTACCACGTCGAATTTGCCGTTAGTCTGATGCACTACGCCAAATGGTGTTACTTGGATGTAATTGCCCTCAATCTCTCCTGTTTTTGGATTACGTACAAAACCTCCATCGATTGAATGTTCGCCAGTTAGCGGCATAACCATCACTCCGCCATCTCGACCAGGGTTTTTATACGCCATAAACTCTTGGACTTCACCATCTTGTTCGGCAGCTTCTAAGGCTTTCTGGATTGCTTCGTTTCTGTTTACCTTACCAATATCTTTTGTCTGACTCTTCCAGATATAGGCTGCACGCGAAGTCGGCATCCAGTCGCCATATTCTCCATTATCTCCAACATAGCGTCTTTCAAAACTGTTGAAGCTTTTCTTACCATCGCGGCTACGTTTGGTATGTAAGCGATATTCGTAGTCTCCGTCTTGGAATGGCCTCGTCCAATCGTCTCGTATACCAGGCTTTGTTTGCTCGTATAGATTGCCTTTGGTTAGTAAGTGGTTGTCTTCTAGTGGTATGTTTTTAAAGCCCTGTTGTTCGAGCGGCTGGTTTTGAACAGTCTCTTTTAGCTGTTCGTCGGGTGATTGTTGGGATTGAGTAGTCTGAGTATTACTGCTATTTTTAGCTGCAAGCGCTTGTTGCGCATCGGCAATAATATCTGGGTCTCGACGCAGTTCTGCTAGTCGCTGTTTACTAGCGCGCGCATTACGGCGAGCTTCTAGTACTCGATGTATCTCATTGATGAAACTGTCGATATCGTCATAACCCATCTCTTGAGCTACGGTATCGATATCTCTCTTGCCGTCTAGTCTTTTATATCTTGATGGTATATCGTTGGCTAATTCTCCTAAATAGTGCTTTAAGTCGTCAACATGCAGACGAGGTATATTCCAATCGCCGTTGGTGCTTTGGAGGTCGGCAGCTTCGCTCACGAATAGTTCTGGGTAGTAGTTGTAGATTTCCTCGTCTATGGCTTGGCGTAGCTCTTTGGTCATCTTTGGTTTAGGATTGTTTTGGATATCGTCTATTTGGTCTTGGAGAGGATGTTTGAAGCGTAGGTCGTTATTGACATTTTGAGGGACATTTGGTATACTATCGTTGAACCCGTTGTCTGGGTCGCTAGAGGACCGTCCAGGACGTGAAGGTTGTCGGCCGGATTCATCCGCAGCAACAACCCCCTCTGGGGAATAAGACATAGCAGGCTTGTCGTTTGGCAAGTCTTTGTTTATGTTAAAGTATGTTACCAGATTAAAATCTTTACCGCTATATTCAAGCTCAGCAACAATACGATGGTGGTTATCTAATTGTCGTTCAAACACCATGCGCTTACCAGTCCTACCAGTGCCTGACGTGTATACTATATCAGGGTCTGAGAATACATGAGGCAGAGCCCTGATATCTGCTTCCGTTAGAGGGTTAGCGTCTGCGCCATTCCTGCCTAATCCCGTAAGGTGTCCACTGTTTCGCAAATGATTTACGGCATTCTTATCTATAATCAACCGAGCTTTTTTATTAAAGTCGGTTGATCGTAATGCTTCTGCTACTTTTCTAGCACCATCTTCAGATAATTGACCAACAACGGACTTGATTTGCTTGCCCCGTCGGACAGAATTGAAGGACCTAACAGCCCGCTCGCTTACGTCAGAATCAAGGCTCATCGTCCTCACTCGCCCATCGCCGCCAGGTGTTTGCTGCTGGGTGTTTCTGAATTTCCCTGTTTCCATTTGGGCGTAAAACTGCTTGATGATATCCTGCTTACCAATAAGTCCTCGAATGGCTTCGGTAATGCGGTCGTAGATAGCGACAATGCGCTGCGGGATGTGTAGGCGAGCAGCCAGGCGCTGGGTATTCTCGCCGTTTAGTTTGCCGTTGTAATATTCGCTGAATCCATCAGCTAATTGCTCTTCTGCTAGCAGGTTAATGTCAGTAGTACCGTATTGCTGCCCGTACTTGTTAATGAGGTAGTTATCTCCGTAAAATCGGCGGATGGCGGTTAAGAGTTCCTGTTTGTTGTCTGCTCGCTCCAAGAGTTTGTGTCCCAGTTCGTGGTTCAGGGTGTCTTCAGACAGCCTGTTCAGGTCTATTTTGTCGGTCTTTGGATCGTAATAGCCGAGGGCTTTTCTTTGCATTTCGTTCTGCCACTCATTAAAGACAAGTTTCTCATCGCCGGTCAGGTCGAGATGACGGGCTTTGAGTTCGTTTAAGCTATCATTAAACTGAGCAACCTGAGCTTCTGCACGCTGCTTAAAGCGAACTGTATCATTTCTGTCGTCAATCTCTTTGTAGTAGATTGCTTCGCCTGGTTCGCCAAACTTGTCTCCAGTCTCTACGAACGGCTTATTGGTATATTCAGCAAACGCCTTTGGTCTACCTAGAGCCATCTGTTCTAGCAAATCATACTCTTGCTCCGATATTGTGTTTATTAGTCGTGGGTTGCGGTTGATTTCTTCTATTTTAGCTTCAGCCATCGCTTGGAGCTTGTCGGATTCTGCAGTAGATACTGTGTTAGTATCGTTGCGCTCGGTGCTTATAATGTTGTCTCCATATTTTTTTGCCGTATCCATATTGTCGGTGAAGAATACGCCTCCACCGACGTTCTGATTAGCAAACCTAGTGCTATTGTATTGGATTCCTTTACCAGGTTTTTCTTGACCGCGATAAAACATCGCATCTTGATTTGTATCACCAACTTGATAACGTACTCCGTCATCACTCATCTCGCCTACGTGATTTCGTGCATAGACAGCCTCAGCTTGTGCTTTGCGGTTATTGATGACTGGTGCAGAGTTCTCGCTTAGTCCTTGTGCTAATAGGTTGCTTTCCTGTTGACGAAGCCGCCCCAGATGATCGTTATAAGCTTGGATTTCTGCTGTGTGGTCGATACTAGGTTGATCATCTAGCTTATATCTCACGTCTGCCGCTACCATATTCTGTACACTCTGAGTAGCCTGTTCGACGAGATAATTTTCCAGCTTGCCAGCAGTTTGCTGGCGGGTAGCAATAGCGCTTGTGTCGCCGCGTTGGATGTCGGATATATTTTGGCTAACAGCCTGCTTGAGGGCAGGGCTGGCGTTTGGCATAGTAGTTTCTACCGTCTGGTTGACGTTGACCTGCTGGATTGGGTGTGCTTGGTTAGTCTGAGTGTTAACTGCGCTGACCTCTGCTGCTTGGCGGAGTGAAGTATTTTCTGCTGGCTGAGCGTTACTACTCTGCTGCGATTGAACCTGCTGATTCTGAGCTACTTGAGTGCTAGTATCTACTGACGGCTGGACACTTGTCTGACGTACACCCCCAAAGTTGCCGGCGCCGGCTGGACCGCCAAGTGCCGCACCCATTAAAGCGCTTTTAACGACCCCCTCTGAATATTTACGATTAGGGTCGTAGGTATGTTTAGCAAATGCATTTCCTACCAACTGCTGAGCCGCTTCTTCTCCACCTTCTGCTAAAGCACCTTTGAGCATCCGAACTGCTGCGGTTTTACCACCAGGCGTTAATACCTTGTCTAATCCTATCTTCTCAATAGCTGATTGTGCTGTAGCATTAGCATAAGCAGCTGGAAGCACATCTCGAGTATTTTTGCCATGAGCGTTGGCGTCGGTTACGAAATCCGCCGCATTTTCCGCGAACGCTCGCGCAACAGGTACTGTGCCGCCTGTCACTACGGCTGTGCCCATATCTTGAGCTAGACGCTGCCCGCCCTCACCCAATTCATAGGCTATATCAACATCTGCATCATTCTTGTTGAATACGCCAAACTGCTTGTCGTACTGCTCATTGCGCTGCTTACCTTGTTCTAAGATACGCTGGCGTCCGCGATTATATCTTTCGTCGCCAGTAATACCATACATAGCATCAGAGATAGCCAAAGCTAGCTTGTCGCCTGTATCGCCGATAGAGCGTCCGGCACCACCTACTACACCTTTAACAAAGCTAGCAGTTGCGCGGCCTGGCGCGGTTGCTATATTAGCCACACTAGCTATATTGCGTGCTTTCTGCGCTTCATATGCTGCTTCTCGCGCCTCATTCTCCATCTGGATACGCGTTTGGCGGCTCTTAGCTATTTCTGGCTCACCAATGCCTCTAGCGCGCATTGTTTCATCCAGAGCGTCTTGCCGGCGCGCTTGGTCTGCTTTGTACTGGTTTACTTCTTCATTTGCTCGTTTGATGGCGAGATAGGTTGGGTTTGGCTCAATGCCCGATCGTGTCAACAGATTCTGCGAACTAGAGACACTTGGACTAGCTAGCTGCGGCTGAGGCTTTTGTTGTAATACAGGCTTTGGTTGTACCTGTCGTGGTTGCTGTACTGGCTGTTGGGCTGGTTGCGGCTTCGGCGGCTGTACGGCCATGTTATGTGCTTGTATCTGCTTATTCTGCTGGTTAGCCCAATCTTGCTGTCCTTGCGGAGTAAGCACTTTTGGTGCATCATTTGCTGTCACCTGTGGTTTTAGCTGATTGTTTTGACTATTCAGATTTAATTGCTGAGTTGCTTGATTAGCTTGCTGGAGGGGATTAGTATTGGCTTTTGGAGCTGTGGGCTGCGATATAGTAGGCGTCTGTGCATTCTGACGAATCCATGCTGGCTGCTGCACAGTTGACTGTTGTACTGGCTGCTGTTGTACAGGCTGAGATTGCTGCTCTTTGCGACGTTTCTCGTCATCATTAATCCAGCCTTTACCAGTAAAGAAGTTACCTAATCTCTGAAAAAAGTCCATACTATAAATCCCCTCCTAGCTACTTACAGGTATTGGTTTTGGCGCTTGCGCTCTTCCTCTTGGTTGAGGCGAGTGTTGTAGACGCTAAGTGTCGGGTCGCTACCCGGGTTAGCTGGGTTAGATACACCAACGGCTGTGTCGCCTGCTACCTTGTAACTGTCTAGGTCTTTAGCGTTGTACTGGACCTTATTGCCGTTGTAAGTACTCTGCTGGCGGCCGAGGTTGTCGATTTCGTTAGATAGAGCGTTAGCGCGCGCCAGGTCGGCACGAGCGGCATTTGCTCCATTGGCGCCTTGAGCAGTAGCTTTCTGACTTCTTAACTGAGCTAACTGTGTCAACAGGTTTTGGCGGGTAGTTTGAGATTGTTGGCGGGCGGCATTGTCTTCGTTAGCTTTCCAATCATTCAGCTTCTTATCTTCGTCCGCATAGTCGTTCTTAAACTGACCCCATGTGGTATCGATTTGTTTTTGGTTCTGAGCGTATGTTTGCCCTGCGCCGGCACGCTGCTGGTTGGCTTGACTCTGAACTGCGCGTCCTGCTAATTGCATATCTGAGCCGACAGCACCCATGCTGCCAAGCGAGCGAAGCAGTCCGCGCAATCCAACTGACGCTCGGTCGTTGATGTTATTGATGTTCGTACGGCGTTGCTGCTGGTTTTGGCGAGTTTGATCGTTGAACTGGCCCTCTGCACGGTTCCATGAGCTACGTAGCTCATTTTTCTTGGTATTGTACTGGTTATTGATATTACCCAGACGCACGCCTAGCTGGTTGTCTACCCGGCCTAAGCCATGCTCTAGCTGACCGATACCTTGGTCGTATTCTGCTAATTGGGCAGCGCTAGCACGGTTACCACCGCTGTATCCACTGCGCCAGCCGCCGCTGTAGTAGCCGAGGTCAAGATTCTGGTTATTATTACTCTCTCGTGCTTTGCTGTTTTGTAGTTCTTTTAACTTTGCTTGAGATCTAGCAGATTCTGCGTTATTTCTGTCGATAGTTTCTTGCAGTTTCCATGTAGGGGTTTGTCCAGTAACACCGGCAAACACACTGTCTACCCAGTCTTTTGCTAAGTTTTGATTTCGGGCACCTGGTCGAGGTGAATTCCACATCCATGCCATAAAAAAAGCTCCTTTTCTTAATCTGGAGCGTTATTGACAAATCTGGTATTTTTTGCTATAATCTAAATATGAAGAAAACTATCAATGTGATAGTCTCCACTATAGTTACTATAGCCTTAGTCGTCTCTGTAATAGGGGTTTGTTTTGCTGTTAAGAGCTTTATTACTCCTCATAAGCAAGTATCGTCAGTCGAGGAACCCGAAGCGTCCCTTCCGCCAAAGGTTATTCCGCCAACCGAACAGTCCATACTTGCTGCCGTAAATGCTGAACGCGCCAAGGTTGGTATTGCACCATTACAGTTACATCCTAACTTGTCTAGAACTGCTCAAATGAAAGCAGACGACATGATAGCCAGGAATTACCGTAGTCATTACATGCCAGACACTAACCAGCCGCTCACGTATGAGATGAGACAACTCCAGGCAAGCATTTGCGTAAATGCAAGCGAAAACTTAACTTGGAACGATAAAGGAACCGACACAAAACGGTCTATAAACGGCTGGCTCAGTTCTCCACCTCACAAAGCTGCCATGCTAGACCCTAAGTATACCTACACTGGTATCGGTGTAGGTGATGGTAAGGTTGTAGTACAGCATTTTTGTGTGGCGCGATATTAACCGTATGTCTATATAGGGCAAGGTTCGCTAGGAAATAGCTTTAACCGCTACAGCAACTGCTATCGCTATCACGGAAATACTTGCAGTAATTATTCTCCACATTTCCGATGTGTCATAAGTAAGCAGACTAATGTATGAAGAATATTGGCTATCTTCATACCGCTCTTCCGAGACAAGATTTTTTCTTAGCAAATAGTCACGGTTGTGTTGCGTGATACCACTTGCGAACAGATACCAAAGCCAAAAGAAACTATACGCCATTGATATTACCGTATCAACCAATGAATTATAATCAAAGGTCAATCCCTTTACAACAGAGTAAAGTAGGATAGGTATTGTTAATATAACGAAAGAACATTCAAAGAAAGTCATCCATACGCTTACGATAGCAGAGCGTCTCTTGCCGTAGTCTCTATTATTTAGGCTAGCCACATATGCGACAAAAACTCCTCTATATAACCAAACGCTATACAGAGCTATTATTGTGCCTACGATCAGAAATTTTATATCACTCATACAGCCACTCGCTTACTCCGCCATGATGTGAGCATGCGCCTCTTCCGGTAGCACTTGATTGCCAACCATCACGACAGATTGCTCCGACACGATAGTGTGATTGCTGCTGTACTGGTTGCGGCGCTGGCTTTGGTGTGCGAACAACAATATGAGGTGTTGGTTGTGTGACTACCTCTACCTTATCCTGATAGCCTGGTTTATTTGGTTTGCAAATCTTTTTGCTGCCAACAACACCTTGCTGCTTTACCGCTTCAGTGTAGCCGTATTGGCCTGTATTTCCTTCATACTGTGTTTCAAACGGTATTTCTTCCGTCCGACAGTTTGAATAGGTTACAGGTTGTACGACTGGCGCTGTATTGTGATGCTGCTGGTTATTGCCCATTGCTCCGGCAATACCGGCTAATGCGGCAACGCCAACAGCGGCGCCAATGACGCCTTTAACGACTTGTGGTTTTGTTCCCATCTTAGTAAAGACTCCCTGTTTATTACTAAATGCCTTTAGTATACACCACAAATACCAAATCTCTCAATAACACTCCAAATTATAAATATGCTATTAAATTGGATAAGAGTTGTCGTCTGCTGTCTGGTCACTCAGGGGGCCTAATCCTTTGCTCCGTACTGGCTTGGGCGGTTTCGCGTTTCTTTGGCGATCACCTCGGATAACTACTTATACAACGCTGCAACGCACGCTTCCCTCTTTTTGGATGACAACGCGCTCTCGTTTCTTTAGAGTCACACTTCGTGCTTAATTGTAAGGCTATTATAGCATAAGCTCATCAAAAAAACCATTTTCCTCACGTGGGAAAAATGGTTTTCATCATCGTGGAGTTTTTTCTACTTATATCCCATCCGTCGCGAGTAATCATATATTTCATCGGTTATTTTTTCAGCGGCATCTACATCCTCGGCATTGTGAGCTCGGATTAACCTACGACGTAATTCGGTGAGTTTTTTATCTTTTACTTGGCGTAATATCTTGTTGAATGTGTCATGGGCTAGTCTGCGCTCATGACGGGACTTGAGAGGGTCGTTAAATACCTCGCTCAGTCGCTTTAATTCTCCCTCTCTTGTTCCGTCCATTTGCTTAACTCCAAGCTTCGGTGACTTCAACTTCTGGGTCAATGTCGTCCAGCGGTTCAAACTCTGCGCTGATTACTCTAATAACCTTTTGCATGTTGTCGTCATTGACGTTGCCATAGAACTTCCGAGCAATTTCCATATGACTCATGCCATGGTCGTAAGCGTCGACAATATCCTTTTTAGAGACACTACGGCTAACGACCTCGTCGTCTGAGCTAGCTTCCTTAGCGTCAGCGATAATTTTCTCGGCTTCTGCTTTAGCCTGCGCGATGATGTCAGCGGCGCTAGCTTCAGCTTCTTTCTTTGCCGCAGCGATTTGCGCCTCCATGCTGTCTGCAGCTTCTGCTTTAGCTGGCTCTGGCTTTGGCTGTGTTTTTTCTGCCATGTTATTTCCTTTCTTTGGCGGGGCGGCTCACACCGCCCCGATTAATGGTTGCTAGTCCTTAGCACCCGTCTTAACGTTGATTATCCACTTTGGATCAAGCACTGCTGCTGCAAACGCTTCAGCCTTCCAGCCAACCGTCATGAATTGGTTGAGTGGGTTAGAGGTATCGCCCTTGTCGCTGATCTTGATGATAATCTTCTTCAAGCCGCTACCTGCCAAGTCCACTACGCCGAATGCCTCTTGACCGTGGATGAAGTTTGAGTAAACAGTCTTAGTGCTTTTCTCCTCCATCTGATTGCTCGATGCCTCGATAAAGCGAACTTTATGCAAGCGCCCCAACTCGCCCTTGTACAGTTCTGGGCGGCCAGTATACTTCTGAGCATCAACCCATGCAGTATCGCCGGTGATGTTGTAGGCAGTATCTGGACCAACCTTACCCAAGAAATAGCCGTCAGGGTAGACCATCGCGTTGTTTTTCTTCAACGTGCGGACTGCTTTGCGAACTTCCGTAACGGTTAAAACGTCGTCGTCGGTAATGCCTGTTAACGCACTTTTACCATTAGCAAACTGGACGGTTGCACCTTGATGCAGTACGTTGCGAACCAATGCGTCGATTGTCTCGCCTGCGTTTTGCCCCATCATTTCAATCGTTTCTTTCATCTCACGATCGATTGATGTGTTATACAGCATACTCGAGACCTTTGTCCATTTACCGTAACCCTTTAGAGTAGCAGTAACCTTGTTACTCTTGATCTCGTCGTCCTGCGGGTTTTCACCTTCCACGAGCGGTGTAGTCGCTGGGGCGAATGGTGAACGTTTGGTGAAGGTAACGGTTGTACCGCTGTTCTTCTCCAAGGTTTTCTTTTTCGCACCTTCAGCATGAATCGTGCGCGCTTCACTACGCTCCAAGAATGTTTTTTCCAGGTACTGGATCATCTCGGCGGAAAGTGTTGCGGTCGTGTTTGTTGCCATCTTTATAGCCTTTCTTAAACGTCATGTCCCTTTCGGCGAAGATAAGCTTCCATCTCTTTAGTGGACATCTTCTCGAACGGTTTCTCGACTCGGGCACCGCTACCGCGGAAATCACCTGCATCGTTTATCACCGTTCGTTTAGCACCCTTACCTCTCGCCTTATGGAATGACTGATATAGTTGATATATACTCTCGCGCGAACCAACAATATTGCCAGCGTTGTCGTAAATAAGCATTCCTTGTAGGAATTCATCTACATTAGCGTCAAGTTCTGGATCATACTCATCAGACTCTGGGTCGAACTCTGGAAAGTCCTTGAGTGCCCGCTCAGCATCTGACGACATGCCACCAATTGATGCACTGACTTGGGCTTCGTAAGCCGCTTGCTCTTGAGCCTGCTGCATAACTGTTATTTGCTGTTGCAATTGTAAGTTTTGCAACACCGCCTTAGCTTCAAATTCAGTGAAGAAATCTCCAGTTTCTGGATTCTCCGTCTGCATAATCTGCTCTAATGTTGGTAGCGACTGACCTTGCATCTCAGGCGGTGTTTCCTGATACTGCTGTGCCTGCTCTTGCTCCAACTGCTGGCGGTAAGCTCTTGCTTGGTTTCGCCTGGCAACCAATTCACGGATAGCTCGATTTTCTTCGTCTAAATCGCGTTCTAGTTGCTCTTGGCGGGCTTCCTTGCCCCGTTTCGGCTTCGAGTCTGACTCGTCCTCGGATTCGCCCTCTTTGTCCTCCTCCTTGGACTTATCGACTTTGACACGTACCACCTCGCCGCTATCTGAGATAACCGCTTTGGTGTCTGGCTCGCTCGAAGCCTCAGAGTTTTGTGTTTCAGCTGCCGTCGACTCAGCTTGGGTAGACTCCTGCTCTACCTCGGTATTTACGACTTCTTGGCTTTCCGCTTCTGCTTGCGGCATAGCACCCTCCTTCTCATTAAATTGTTTTGACGTCGATTACAGGTGACGAACCTGGGCTGCGTGAGATGCGCTCCTTTGGTTAGCTACTAGCGAGGATTAGCCAACCAAAGCAACGTACCTCCCTAAATGGGATCGATGATACTCTCCAATGCACTCCTTTCCTCTCGTAAAATCCGCACGACTTCCTTATGTGCCAACATATAAGTCGCCAGCTGCTCTTTGTCGGTTGTAGCTTCTTTTGGGATAGCATCAACTGACTTGTAAAAATCGATCCGCTCGTTCCATCGGTCTACAATTTGCTGCAACTTATTCAACTCCTTAGCTACAGCAGCATTTTCCTCTTTCTTGGCTTTTTCGCGCTGCTCGTCCATGTCGGCATTCGGCACAAAGTACTCAGTGCTGCGTGGGTACAGATTGTCTTCCATTATTCATCCTCCTCTTTCTGGATAACGCCCATGATTGAGGCAATTATCTCCTCCTCTGTAAAACCTTTTTCAACCATGCTCGGTACTTCGGCAATTAGATTCTCTGGCGTACCAATTTGGCGCAATTCATCGATTAGGCTCTGTTCAGCGGCTTCCTGTGGCTCAGTTGACATTTCTACCGGCGCGGTCTCGCCTGTTACTGTCTCAGTAGGCTGTTCTATCTCAGCTTCTGGCGTCTCGCTCTCAGTCTGATTCATCGGCTGTGCTGCCTGTGCTTGCATCTGTTGCATCTCTTCCTCAGTAACCTTCAATTCGTCCAGTCCGTCAATGCCAGAGTTGGCGACGATTGCATTCCACGCTGCCAGCTTCTTTTTGATTGGCACGACTTGGTTGAGTGATTGGCTAGAGTCTAATGTCTGAATGAGGGTTTTCAGTGCATCAAGCTGTGCCGCTTCGCTATTAACCTTGGTGGTTGAAGCGTCAATCTTAAACTTCAATACGCCTTGTGCTTTAGAGAAATCAATAGTTGCTACGTTATTTTCGTCTAGTTCAACGCCGTCCAGACTGTGACTATTACGCTCCAATGCTCGCAATTTCTCGGCCGTTTCATCATCAAGCTGCATTTTCTCTATACCGTTACGCTCAGCAAAATACAGGTTGATAGCTGTCTCGCTCCATTCTTCGAAGAATGCTTCAAAGCCCTTACGGAGGGCGTTATCATCAATGGATAGCTGTGCTTGTTGAGTCTTAAGAGCTTGCGGTGTCTTGCCAAAGCCAGGGTTGCCAACCTCAGCACTGATTGAGGTGTCTGGACTGTTGACCAGGTTGAGCATTTGTGACTTTTGCAGACCGTACAGGTTTGGGTATTCACGCAAAGCAGTCGTATCGACATTCATCACCTCGATGCGCGCATTTTGGTCTTGAATCTTATTGACAGCGTTAGCTCCAAAGTTGAGTCGCCGTTCGTTGACGTTGCCAAACACATTGATGGTTGGCTGCAATGCTACGGCGCGGTTGTATTGATATGCCTGCATATCGCCATCAATCAGATTTTGCAGAGGCCCAATAAGTTCCAGTACGCTGCGTCCAAGCGGGTTTGCACCATCGGCGTCGTAGAAGTACCAAGAGATAGGTATCTTACCGCGTGGGTCTTTATTTTGCTTACGTCGCACAATCTTTTCAGTAGCAGGATTGAAGGTATAGAACGTTGCACCAACACCAACCTGAAAACCAGTCACAATTTCAATACCTGATGGGTCAAGCGACCGTTCCTGCTCAGCCTCATTCTGTGCTTTGTCGTCTTTGCTGATGATGGCATCCTTGATTTCCTCTAAAGCCTCCAAATCCCATGACGGCTCATACTCTGCGTTCTCTTCCTTGGCTTTACGTCGGCGTTCTTTTTCAGCGTCAATAAGCTGCTCAACATCAGCCTCTTGCCACCATGAACGCATGAATACATAGCTGCAATCGCTTGCGGATTTCTTACCTGGCTGGAGGAAAATGTCCCGCCACGATACAACCAGGTAGTCTGGCAGTAGCTCGGCGTCGTTATATAGCATTGGCGTATACACACCCTGCGTACCAAACGTCTCACCGCCCTCCACTGTCATCCAGCTTTTATGAATCAAGTCGTATTCAGTATTGGCATTAGGCAGGATTTTCTCCAGGTAGACAAACTCGGCGACAATCGGCCATGGACTGTTCTCATCGACAGCACTAACGACGCCGGTTGGTAGCTGCTGAATCGTGCGGCGCGGCGATTTGATGATGATTGAAGATGCTGTGCCGTCGGTGGTTTTTGGAAACGCCTTTGGAATTTTTGGGTGTGGCTTATTTCGGGCAATGCGAGAAAACTCCGAAAACGGCTCGGTCAGCAGTTCGGTCTGCTCTTTAGCAGTACCGTATAGGTCAAAGATGTTTTTCTCTGTTAGAAAAGAAAAAGCCACTGATTACTCCAAAGATTACTGTTATCTGCAGTAAACTCTGGTTGTTTTCAGTGGTTTACGCTCGTATTATATCACAATTATGTTTATTGGGGAAATGTCCCTTGTTATGCTCTGATTCTCGTATATTCAAAGACAACATCGAATGAGCCTTTGTATAACATTTTTGCTCGGCCGTCATAGCGGATTGACGGATTAACTAGTCCCTCGTCTTTCTCAATCCGCATCGCTAATTCATCGACCTTATCCCGCGCCTCTGCCATAGACCCAACACGAAAACGTTCTTCGTAATGCAATTTTGTGCCGATGACACTACTGTTCTGATAGTTTTTCTCAACTTCAACCGTCGTGTTCTCGTTAAGCTGTTTTTTCTCTTTGACTTTACCAAACTCTGGTACAAATTTTTTCATAATTCCCTCCTTAATTCCATGTTGCCGTTACGTCTCTATCCGCAAGCGATTGATTATACGCTTCACCGCTGCCGACGTCGTCCTCTGGGCGCTGCGCCAGCTGTACTTGATATGCCAATGAATCGCTTGCATCATCATTGGTGGCTTTAGGAAACATACTGAGTTCACTTTCTAGGTCTTTGCAGAAATTCGTGTCACCATGCTTAATGTGGTAGATGCCGCCGCGCTCGTATCGTGGAACTAGGGCTTCGATACGTAACGCCTTACTATGGCCGCCGTGCTTTAGTAGCTCGACATCCATATAGACACCACGACGTACCATCTCCTCTTCCCAAACAGACTTCAGAGCTTGGGTAAACTGGTTGTCTTCGATGCCAATCTTGTGTAGGTTGTACCGCTTCCAATTCGTAAACATAAGATCAACCAGGTCTGTTGCTGATAGTTTTGTCCGATAACATATCACGTTCCATTTGCCTTCACGATCGATAAAGTTGAGGGTGATACCAATATAGTCAGTACCCTGCTTCACGTCATCCGTACCTCGCGGGTCAATGGTCATGACGTTGTAGGTATCAAGTTGTAATACATTGCTAAATTCGCGATATCTATACCATGCCTTCTTGAACTTACGATTTTGCTCATTGATTGGGCTTTGTTGGTAAAGTGACGAAAATGCATAACTGCCTATCTCTGTTCGTTTTTTCCGCAATTTTTCAATTGAAAATTTCTCTGGCCATAGAGCTTCGCCTTTTTTGCGATGTTCGTCATCTTTTTCGGCGATGGCCTTGAACTCGATTACTTCCCACTCATCATGCGGCTCACCCTTAGCTTTAGCGTCAGCGGCAGCGGCTAATATCCTACCTGCTAAATCGTCCTCGTGCCAACGCGTCAATATTAACACTACCATTGAATTTCCCTCTTCACGAGTAGCGAATGTCGAGCGATACCAGGAATATCTGGCATCACGTATAACAGGACTGTTTGCTTCTTCATCATTTTTGAATGGGTCGTCAATAATACCAATTTTAAGACCTCGTCCTGTCAGCGCACCACCAACACCAACTGCTGTATATGCGCCACCCTCTTTAGTAATCCAACGACCTTTAGCTTGAGAGTCTGGACGCAAGCGTGTTGAGAACATCGCTCGGTATGCACTAGATTTCATAATATCCCTGGTGTTTTGTCCAAAATCAGTCGCCAAATCGGCATTGTATGATGTCACTGCAATTGGCATATTTGGCACTTTACCCAAAACCCACGACGTGAATTTCTGCGTAGCCATAGCGCTCTTACCGTGACGTGGTGGCATAGTGATTATTAGGCGCACATCTTCACCTGCCATCAGCCTGTAGAACCCTTGCTCTAATTTGTTTGCAATCTCAGCATGAAACCATTTCAGCTGATAATCTGGATCAATAGCAATACAGTATTCAGCGAAAGAGCCGTTTTCGGCAGATTCTCTAAGAATCCCGACGATTTGCTCTTGCGTTAAGCAGCTGCTCGGCTTGGCTTGCACTCAGCGTCACTCCTATATCGTTACCGTTTGTCGTCATGTCTAGTTTGTCGCCGTAAACTTTTGGATTCAGTTTAGACATCAACCACTTACGGGTATCAATTCTCAGGCGTGACCGCTGAACGTTTTCGCTATTAAATATATAGCCATCACCCTCAAGCTTTTCCATGTAGTCATTAGTAGCGTTATCGGCAATTTCAATAATGTCTTCAGCGTGCATATATGACCTCTCTTCACACGCACGCGCGTATTGCTCACGAAACTTCTCGTTTTCTCGCAGCCAGCGAAAAAACGTCTGCATTGAGATCATGTCTTTTTTTGCGCAAATAGAACGGACCGATTGCCCAAGGGCAATCATCTTACAAATCTTGTCCGCCAATTTGTCAGTATATTTTGAAGGGCGTCCATTTTTCTTCGGTGCTTTCTTCGGCGGTACTTTAGAAGATTCAGGTTTAACCTTAGAGACTTTTTTTGCCATTAACATCCTCGCTCTGCAGAATGTAACAGCTAAAAACCCACTTTATACACACATTATACTAGAAAACATAAACATTGTAAAATGCTATCAAAATATTTTGCTTCATGATTTATCTATCTCTTCTAAAGAACCTTCGTGTGGCTCATATTGATCTTGCTAAGTTTTCAATGCGATTTCTCCTGCGATCGTTCATGGCTCCTCCTTTTTCATAAATTACATAACCACCTGGCAAATTCATATATTGAATCTCGTCAAATGGTATTTTTATGACCTCACACCACGATTGTGGTGGACGGGTCGGTTTCATACTCTTAGAAGCCTCTCTCGCGTCTTCTATGTCAGCAAAAGCGACAACCCGACCAGTATCATCTCTGTAAGGTTCGACCTTACGTTCTTTATCGCTGAGTTTTCTTACAAGATATAGCACCTTCATTAGCTTAATCCTTCTACTTCCTTAAGCTTTTCAGCAATGTCCTTGACGTACTCACTGTCATATTTATCTTTGCAGCGTTTGTTTAGCAGTTTAATTATTTCATCTAGTGAATAGATGCATTTTGGAACATATTCTTCCAGTGGACCATAGCAGCTACAGTGACCTAGTCCTACGAGCATAAACTTACCGTCGCTATCTTTGAGGACTGCTGCGCCCTCGCCCTCGTAGTTTTTATAGTGGTAGTTATAGATAAGATATTCGTAAGCTTCTTTATCTAGATATTCGAAATCATCGTCGTCTAACTCTTCGTGTCCTACATTATAAATTTCCATTTTTCAACATCCTTTCTTGATAGTTTATTGGCTTTTGGAGTGTACATTACGCTCGCAGAGTCTAGATCGTTAGCAAGATCATACATTCCGAAAAAAACGAGCATCACGATTTCGAAGAGAGTTTATAGAGTAAAACCTTCTATGCGCAGCTCTACGGATTTCTTCTGCGCGTCCACTGCAGCGGTGACCGTAGCCAGAGGAGTAGCTGTATTCTATTCGCTTATGGCATTTGTCGCACTGGATGGATGGTTTTAATTCATTCTTCGCCATTTCTCTTATTCAACTCCTTAGTAATATTGCGAATAAATCGTCCTACATGTATTCTGGCACATGTTTCGGCGTTATTCTTACTCATCTTAGTTTTCTTCCGTAGCACCTTTTGCATATCGAAAAAGATAGGAGCAATAACGTCGGCAAAGTATTGTCCGATAGCTGCTTCTACCGCATGCTGGCTGATTGCCATTTGACAGTAACTCTTATCATCAAAGTTGCTCAGTAATAGGTCTACATATTCAGCAGATTCCATGCTTGAACGTTTTGCTATCGAGATGCCTTCTTCTGATAATTTGTCGACTTTGTCTAGCCATTTTTGGTCTTGATTGGATATTTTAGTACTCATATTTAACCTCTCTATTATCTTTAATGAAACACCTTTATGTTGCCATTAGCGTCGTAACAATGGTTATGACTAAGAATTATCACAACGCCACCCTCTCTCTAAAGTTCCCTGTTTTTCAATCGAACTCTGGATTTCACGACCACAATAGATTATTCTGTCTTTCAAAACATTTCGAGCATGAAAGTCTTTTACAATCCGGCTGTCAAGAATATCGTTCAGTTCTAACCTAACAGCTTCCAGCCGCTCCTGGCAAATTAAATAGTCTATCAGTGTACAATACCATTCCACCCGGTCTCGGTTAATCCTAATATATCCTGATGGTAGCGTCTGATCTACGTGGTCGTTTGCAGGTGGGCGTGTTATTTGAGGGTCTCCATTAACAACAACGACTTCTTTCAATAGTCTGTTCAGAATTTCTCTTATCATTGCATGATCAACTCTAGCTGTATTTATATTCATACCTCAACTCCTTTCACAAAAAACAGCCATCGCGTCACTCCAGATTTGTCGCCGAAAGCTGGTTTTTGAGGTAATATTTTTAGTAAATCAGTGGTTTTAATGTCATGTTCGCTCCACTTCATAGCGACGACGCAGCCAGGCTTTACGACGCGCAGACACTCACTCAAGCCTTTACTCAGGGTCTCTTGCCAGGTGTCTTTGTCTAATTTGCCGTATTTCTTGGCGAGCCAGCTATTCTTGCCGCAGTTGATGAGGTGGGGCGGGTCAAAAACAACGAAATTGAAAGAGTTGTTAGGCTCATCTAGATTAGTAAAGTCGGCAATGTAGTCGGGCTCGATGTTTAGCGTTCGGATTGTTCCGCGGTCTTTCATCTCAACTACCTCACTTCTTTTATCGAGATACAGTATATTCGGATGGTTTTTCTCAAAGTAGAACATACGACCGCCGCAGCATGGATCTAGGATTGTTTGCATGACTGTTTCTCCTTTACTTCTCTGATTTCTTTAATAAAGCGCTCAGTCAGCTCTCCGGTGTCTTTATAGCAGAGAATTCTATCAAAAGGCTGAGCATCAGCGTATTTATCTAGAAACTCGTTTAGTTTTTTAGCGTCTTTGTTGAGCAGGTGTCCGCACATTCTATCAATCGGTGCCGCTTCAACGAGCGTACTATCAAAAATAAAGATATTCATCTGAACATCGTCCGCAATTGGTCGGCGGCCAATCCAAATATATTTCATTTCTCCTCCAATAGTTCAGGGTTTTCGTGGATATTACCAATGACTTTTGATTCATACCCATTAGCGCAATTTAATTGTAGACCGCCGCCTAGCGAACGACGCCGATATACGAATTGAGCTAAGGATCGGTGCCAAGCTATTCGCCAAACTCTACCGAAATTGCAGCGGACAATACTGCCGTCATAAATTTTTTCACCACATTTATCTACTGAATCTATATATTGCTCAATCACTAGCCGCCCCTCAATCGGAATCGGCTCATTGTCGCCCTCAAGCTTAGCTGAAATAAGTTTGTCGCCTTGCCAATGCAGCGACACGACTTTGCGCATTCTTTTTTCTAGGTTGTCCCAGGCTCTGAATTTTATTTCACGCATTAGATTTCCTTTCATCAGGTAACAGGTGAGATAGTCGTTTTATCGTCTCGTTCATAATTTTATTTTTGAATTTGTGGCAGCCAGATTCATGACCTCCAGTTGCTAGACGTCCACATTCACAGAAAATATCATGAGCGTCTGACAGCTCTTGCTCTACCTTTGCACGAGTTTCTACCCACTCACGCAAGTGATTTTCCTGTAAGTAGTCTATCTTTTCTAGTTTTGTCATAAGATACCCTTTTCTGCCATTATTATGGCTAGTTTTAACACGGCGTGTAGTGGGGTTTGCTCGGCACAGGCTAGGTTGTCTACTGTATAGCCATCGTCATCTTCATAAAACACTAACCAACCATTTCTGTATTGCCCTTGTCTAGTGGATAGCGCTAATGTACCGAAGCCAAAGTCACCATCAATAATGTTTGGCAACTTATCCAATAAGTATTCTAACGTGTATTCTGGCGCCCAATCGTAGCAGGGTCGATTTGCATCCTCAGGATAGATACGTGGCTCACTAGCCTTGAACTTGACTGTATATCTGCAGGCAGTAATAGGTTGCCAATCAGGCTTTAGTTGATGTAGCTTTTTGCATAGTTCAAATGTTTCCATTGATTTTTCCTCTTGAAATATCTAATTTAACACAACGCCGCGAGCTCACTTCAATCTCGCCGCTAGTAAGCATATCTAGTAGCTGTGAACACTGTTCGTCAGTCTCTGCACCGATATTAAAGATTAGATTGCTAGGACCACGTATACCAAGTTCCCAATCTATAATTGTGTACAGCACTGTTTTTTGAGCGTTAAATGGCTTGGTCAAAACCGCAAATGCTACATTAGATGCTCTGACTGTATAACCATTCCTTTCTGAGCTAAACCATATTTTAGTACCAACTGGGACAGTTCTTGGAACATAAATATCTCCTATCTCTCTGTTCATGTTGACATCTCCTTTCTTATATCCACAAAATTAGTGATTTAGTTGACATTCGTTATTCCATCCACGTTTCTCCGTCGTCATATGGATTAACGTAATTTATGTACTTGTGACAATTAGGACATTTTGAGGCAACATCAGGAACACCACCAACAGGGTACGGTAATAGCGATGCTCGGTAAGCTTTCCAATTCTTACTGTCGCCTCGGATAAGTAATATTTCATCGTCGCAACAATCGCGTTTTACTATCCACCTGTCGTTGTCCATATTGTCTGTGCAAGAAAATACCCAATTGCACCATTCAATTTTAGGTATCATATTTTACATCTTTTCCTTGTCTAGTTGACATTATCTTAACTACCCCTTAGGATAATCTTTTTGCCCTCTTTTAGCCTAAAACCGCTTCTGGTAGTACTATCAAGGCGTAGGCAACTTTGTTCGAATAGATAGTTAAAGACTTGACCGAGAACTAAAGCATAACAACCATCGTCAAGACCAATTTGGTCTGCAACGTATCGTTTAGAATCTTGGTCGTACGATATGTCAGGTTTTAAGTTCCAAACTCTCTCACCAATCTTCTCCTCAGCTATTTGCTGAATCTCAGCCAATGCCTCTGCCAGGTCATCAACATTGCCTATCTCCACTTCAAAGCAGCCATCTTGGTCATCATAAGTGCCAGTGTGCCGATACTTACGAGCTAGTTTATCAAGAGGACCAACCGAGAAATCTCCGTAGCCATTTGATATATACAGCTCTTTTCCGCCGTCTACCTGTATTGTTATTCTAAATCCCATATACTCTCCCTATATACACGAAATTGTGTAGTTTATTGGCATTCGACAATTTATCCTCTTTTAGTCTTCTGTCGTCCGAACAACCAAGAAAACTACAGCAACCACGGCTATCGCCACAAGCGTAGATATCCACAATGGTGATAATACCCACCACCACGACCAATCAATAATCTTCATTAGTTTAAGTACGACAAATGCTATAGTTAGCGCACCGACAAAACCGATACCGTTGCTGTTGTTATTTACTTTCATGAATAAGTTCTCCTTATGTTAAAAATATGTAAAGTACATACATGTTGTTTACGTATTTCACCCGTAGAGCGTGTTTTTAGATAAAACGTTCTACGGGGTTCAACCGCATAACTGGTTTGCTATATAAGGTGATGATTTGACGAGAGGCTTCAATCCTTCACGTGTTAGCAGTAATGCTATTATAGCGTCGTTTCAGTACTCGTATAGTCACATCACACACCTCGTTGCAGAGAGGTGACTACTTGTTGGCTCTAGTTGCGAAACCCGACAAGCTGCAACACTAGCTTAGTTTTACACGTTCGAGCCACTTATATAGCTAGTTGACAACACAAAGGCTATCGACACCTGCTACGATTACTTTCGCAGTCCAGCATTTTTTGTGTTGCCAGTTGATAGCACCAAATAGTAGTTGTTTTCAATTTTTTGGGATGGTTTAGAATAGCTCCCTGAAAATAAAAGGTGCGTTGGTGCTACCAGTTGGACAGACGATACACGTTGCATAGACTCTAGCAATCAGAGCAACGTTCCACGTTTTTTTGTGCGCGCGAGGTTGATACAGCGCGACTAAATAGAAGTTGTGCATATCATCTGTCCAGTTATGCGGTTGAACTGTTAATGTTCATTCAAGCACAGGATGCCAGCGACAGAGCATTTTCCAAAGACACGATACGTATACTCGGGTTTTCCCTCTTTGCGCTCTTGCGGCGCCGTTGCAACGGTTTCTGGTTTGTCATAACCATGAAAAGGACCGCCTTATCACCAGCAGCCTGCACTTGAATATGTTAATGTTCTAAACCAATTTCGTCACTTGTCGAAAATGGTTTTCTACAGGGTACGTTTTGTACCCGGTTGGTTTAATTTTGCCCAGTTTTTCGACGTATGGTAGGTCATTGGTTAATGGTGTTTACCCATTCAACAGGCTCTAGGTCTTTAATAACCTTCTCAACATCAGCCCTGTTATACTTTTTGCCGTCTATTTCGACGGTGGCTTTTGGGCTGTTTGGGTTAAATACCTGGTAATCTAGTTTTTTCAATTCAGCCACTGTGTACCAGTCACCAGTTGCATCTTCATTCTCTCCGTAGTTTAATAGATAACAGCCATCCAATGCTGCTAAAATCTTTCTGGTGTCACCATGACTATCGCGAATCATGTCACCTCTGCAGAGGTTATCTAGTGTCTTTTCTGCTGGCTCGAGCATTTCGTCTGACCAGCAAAAGCCATACTCGTCGACATCGTAATAGCTGTCGGCTATGCGATTAATTGTGAGCACTTCGCCACCCATTCTTGCCATAGTGTGGTTGCAACGCACACCGCCATAAGACTTATTTACGACAAGCCCCTTGCGAACTTTGACTTTATCGCCGACTTTGAATTTATTTGCTGACATTATTTTTCTCCTTCCTCAACTCCAAAATAAATCTTCCAATCTTGCTCGTTTTCTCTAATAGATTTCATAGCGCTCACCTCACTCTCAAAATAAACAGGCAAACCCAAATCTTCAAAAGTGAGTTCATGAACCTCCAGTCTATTCATCACATGATTAAAAATAACCACGTATTTAATTTGTAGACCGTCTTCCCAGTCTGGTGTAAAAGTTGATGTTCGGCGTAGTCTGACTTCGGCTAGTTTGCGGTCGCGGGCTTTTTTGCATTCTTCTTCGGTAGGATAGATAAAACCCAGATTGTACATATTGATATCTTCATAGCTGTCAGACCAAGTCCTCTTTACAATTAACCCATAACTGTTGACAACCCAATATTCTTCTTCACCATACTTAGGCTTCCAATGAATACTATCTGTTGGCTCTTCTTGTATTTCCTCAAAGAAATTTTCAAAAAGTTCATTATCGATAAAAGTAGTACATGCATCGTTATTTTTAGTTATCAGTGTTTTTACACCAAAAATTGGCTCGCCTTCCGACAATATAGTGCCTTTTTTAAGGTTTGGTAAATCTTTAAGCAATTTATAGCGTTTCATCATATATCTCCGTTTTAGGTTTCCTAAAATAACAACCAGAGTCGTCTGAAAATTTTATGGTATATTGTGTAAATTCTCGTCTATCTTCATCTCTATAAACACAATGGTGAACATCTACAACATACGGTCGTTCGGTTTTCTCTGCTGGCGCTTTATCGGTGCTGGCATAGAGAAGTCCATAGCGCATACCCTTTACTTTACTTTCTAGCTCAGCAACTTTTATATTAATATCTGTTATAGATTGTAATAGTTCTGGCGTTCTAGTTTCGTCAAGTATTTTTTGTATAACTTCGTTTAGCTCTTTTGCTATATCCATACATAGATTCTCGTCTTATTTATCCTTATATTCCTCTACAGAAAGAGTGACTATCTTATAACCTTTTTCTTCTAGTTGTTTTTGGATGCCTTTCCAGACTTCTGCCATAATATTCTCTTTTTTAGTGTCTGAAGTGATATATCCTGATATCTCACTACCTTTATGATCAACTGTTACGATTAGTTTCATTATTCACCTCCTAGGGTGGACTCTGGCTGTTACTAAAATTTGAGAACTGTACCAATATCTAAAGTAATTAAGAATCTTAAATTTTAGTCATTTAACCCATATACACTGTTAAACAGGAAAACCAGCGTAAAATCAGGCACCAGATTATTAGTTGTTACTGTCTCGAAGTCTTAAAACTTCGTTTGCCACGTTTTTGGAATACTACCTCGTATGTGTAATCGGGATGAGCAGGCAACCAAACATTCTCTAGTATCTTCCGCCGCCACTTATAGTCGTCAGTTTCCACTCCCTTAGCTTCTCGTAAAGTAAATGAGCCATCTAAGTTGTGGATCCTGAAGTCTACTTTATGCCGGTAGGGGAATGCTTTATTACCGTTTTCGTCGTATACCCAACCTTCAATTCGATATTGCGTGTCGTAGTCTTTTATCTGGCCAAGTTTTTTCTCAACCTCTAGGTCTGCGGCCACTTGCGCTTCGAACTTTGAATCGTATATCTTACCGTTCATTTCAGTACGCTTAGCGCCGTACTTGTTGGTTTTTCCGATTCTACCAATCTCTACGCCGCAATTACGGCAGGATAGCCTCCCTCGGGAAAGCATCAGGTGCTTTGACTGGCATTCAGGACAAGACGCGGTAGATCGTATGTCGTTTATGTCAAACTTCTTATGCGTTGCTTTTATGTACACGCACCCTCTCCTTTCTTTGCTTGCGCCGCTTCATACGAGCGCGCCAGTTGCTAACCCGCCTTGCTAGATAATCCTCGCTTTTTAGCCGTTCATATTTCAGCTCAAAATTATCTAACAGGCTTGTTGTTTTACTATTCATCGTAAAAACTCCTTATACGCACCGTTTCGGTAGTTAGTCCAAGCTGTATATCCTTGACTTTGCCAAACTCGATATGCAACTTTTACAACAGTCGTTGTATCGTTTCTGTTTTCGTCAGGACGAAAATGTACGCAGCCAACCTGCAGAACACCGTAACTGCCGATACACACTCTGTGATTTTCGGTATTGGTTAGGTTGTGATTCAGTGGGTTGCATCCTCTATTTTCAGCTCTGGCGATAGCCATCATTAGCCGAACATTCCAGTTTGGATATTTAACCAGCTCTTGTCGAACCAATTCGCAGCTCGCTGCTACAGCTGGTTTTGGCTGTAGTACGGTTGGTTCGACAGTCACTGATTTCTGTGGCATACCCTTAGATGCAGTAGCCGCCACATTAGCTACTGATTTTGTTTTAATTCACGAACTATTTTGGTCAGTGCTTTTTGCTGCTGATCGGATTTACTCTCTTGGTATTGAATACCTAGAAAAAATCCGATAGGCAGTGCAATAAGCATTACGATAATAATCGTTTTCATGGTTTCTACAATTTGCTTTAGATTGAATCTCTTATTCATCTTATTATCCTCGCTTTCGCTTGTTATTTTTGTTTACAGGTGCATTTTTCAACTTTCAGTGCTGAGTAGGTGAGTGCATAATTTACATTCTGCCAAAAGATTTTGAATATAAAGGTGGGAATACACTCACCTATACAACACTGGAAGTCATATTTTTAGCTTCATCGTTAGCTTATGTTCTCTGTAGCCGCTACAAATCATTTATTCGGCCAGTTTACTTATTCTAACGATGGTAGAGTTTGCTATTGTTGTCCGAATTTTTAATGTACGGATTCTTTTCCTGAACAGCGCGCCAGCGAATTACATACTAGACACGCTCTATAAGAAAAAGAACGGTAGCCCGTTGCCAGAGCTACCGTTCTTTTTCTTCAATAATTCAGGCAACGGGTATTTCGCTGCCGATAAAAAATCAGCTTACTAGTTGTAAGCTGATATAAATGACGAAAGAGATCTATTTTCGGCGGAAAGAGGTGAGGTAAGCATTTCCATAACTACGATTGTCCACCACAACAATTTCGTTTCCCAGATTTGGTTCCTCACCTCTTCCTGGATGTGATAATACCATAAGCCCGCCTGGTTTGAGAAGCCCAAAAAGTTTGCTAACTGTGGAAAACTGCGGATTTTTGTATGGCGGATCGGCGAAGATTATGTCATACTTGCCTGCGCCGCCAGACTCAATCCATGAATTAACAGGGGCACTAATAATTTTCGCTTCATTTTGAACGCCTAGCGAGGACACATTATTGCTTAAGATTTTTTGAGCAATTTTATCGCGCTCGACAAACGTTACGTGGGCAGCGCCGCGGCTGAGAGCTTCGAGACCAACCGCGCCAGTACCAGCAAAAGCGTCTAAAACCTGCGCGCCGTTAATCTCGTTGCCGATGCTATTGAACATAGCGTTGCGAATACGCTCGCCCATCGGCTTGGTGCGAGTGTTGTTATCTTTAGGTGCATCCAGCAGTCGCCCGCCGAAACGCCCGGCGATTACTCGGATCGAGCTCATTGGTGCGCCTCGCGGTAGGCGCGGTACCAAAAATACGTGATGACATTAGCGATCAGCGGAATCAGCGTTTGCCGCGTCTGCTGCGCTAGATGAGTCGTCCAGCCGCGCTTCCAGAATTCTTCGTACATGCCTAGCCCGTAAACTTGCTGCACTGCATCGAGAAATACCGTCTGCAAACCCTTATCGTCTGCTAGCTTGAGCCAGATTGAATTTGGCGCCGAATCGGGAAATTTGGTCGTCTTGATGCTGGTCGCTACGCCTAGCTCAAATAACACATGCGTCGCAAACACACCCTTGGCACCCCAATACTCCCAGTTTTTACTAAGAGTCTCGCGCATGGTCGAGCCTCTGATGATGCCTTTTTCGGCGATCGACGCTCGCTCGTTTTGAGGCCGCCCCCACAACTCCTCGATCTTTTCGCCTAGCGGATAATGATGAGCTGGCGTTAGACCGTCGGTAATGGCATGCGCCATCCAAGCCGCCTCAAAGGCTGCCCGCACATTATTACGCTTCTTAAGCGCCTGCACCAAATTGGCATAATGATCCATAATCATCTCGACTAGCGCCGTATCGCTGGGGTCGCTGGGGTCGATAAAATGCCACGGCTCATCGACGCCTGGACTTTTGCGCTTGATGCCGTCGGGGCCGTTGTTGCCTTCGAAATGCAAAATATCCTTGGCAGAAGGAAAACCACGGCCAACCCTTGATATTTTGCGCAAATCTCGGCGAGCAATCCGGTCGATTTTCTGATGCACGCCTATGAAATTACCCGAATGCGAACGAAATGTTGTCCCGCTGTACATGAATTGTATTATAGCACGAGAGTTAATTAAGCGTCGTCACCCGCTGGTTGTGACGGACGCGTGCTTCTAGTGTTGGGTAATTTGATAGCGGTTCGCCTGATTCAATGAAGCGCTTAGCAGCCTTTTGAGCGCGAGCAATCAGCTGCGTGTCGGCTAGCGTGGCAATCTGCAGATTAAGCGCGCCGTGCTGCATGCGTCCGTAAATCTCGCCAGGACCGCGCAAGCTCATATCGACCTCTGCTAGATGAAAGCCGTCGCTGGATTTTTCTATTTCCCGCAAACGCTGCGACGGTTTGTTATTCGTACTCATCATCAAGTAGCAGTAGCTTTGGTGCTGACCGCGGCCGACCCGCCCGCGTAGCTGATGCAATTGCGCTAAGCCAAATTGGTCGGCGTCCTCAATCATCATAATCGTAGCGTTCGGCACGTCGACACCAACCTCGATGACGGTAGTACTAACCAAGATATCATATCGTTGATCTTTGAAAGCTTGCATGATTTGATCTTTTTCGCTAGCAGCCATCTTGCCGTGCAGCATAGCGATGCGGCGATGGCCAAAAATGCTATTTTTGAGTCGCTTATACTCAGCTTCGACGCTTTTGCGATCGCTAGAATCGCTATCGGCAATTAAGCTGCAGACTACGTAAACTTGGCGGCCCTGGGCAATTTGCTGGTCGATAGCAGCATAAGCGGCCTCGCGCGAAGGCGGCGAAATAATTTTGGTAAGAATCGGCCGGCGGCCGCGCGGCAACTCGTCGAGGACGCTGACGTCTAATTCGCCGTAAACAGTCAGCGCCAAACTGCGCGGAATCGGCGTGGCAGTCATCGCTAAGAGGTGCGGCATGACAGCGGTTATTGATGGGTTTTTTGTGTCTAGTGGGGCGCTTGATACACTTTCCTCACCTCCGTGTCTCGCTCGCGAGCCTGGGGCTGCGCGCCCGGTCTCTCGAGACGAGCCAGCGGTAATCGTCATAGGTTCAGAAAGCGTATCGAGCGCCTCCAGCCCCATTTCCTCATCCTTAACCTTCATTAGCAACCTCTGCCGCTGCTCAACACCGAAGCGATGCTGCTCATCGATAATCACGAAGCCCAGGCGGTGAAACTCTACTTTATCCTGAATAAGCGCGTGCGTGCCGACGACGACATCAACCGCACCGCTTGCAATTTGCTGGTAGAGCGTTTGGCGGGATTTACCCTTGACGCTGCCAATCAGCAAACCAACCGTCACGCCGAACGGCTCAAGCAGTTTAGCCAGCGTCTCGGCATGCTGCCGCGCCAAAATCTCGGTTGGCGCCATGAATGCCGTCTGATAGCCAGCGCTCGCCGCCTGCCGCGCTGCCAATCCGGCCACCACTGTCTTGCCGCTACCAACGTCGCCTTGCAACAAGCGATTCATCGGCCTAGCATTTTCGAAATCTTGCAAGATGTCCCAGGCGGCGCGGCGCTGGGCGCTGGTTAGCGCGAACGGTAATTTCTTGACAAAATCCTGCACGACAGACTTTTCAAACGGAATAGCGAAGCCAGCCAGCTTCTGGTTGTCAATTTTGTTGAGCTGGCTAGCCAAAACCAGTTCGAATAGCTCTTCGAAGGCTAAGCGCTGGCGAGCCTGCTCAACTTCCCTCTCGTCGCGCGGAAAATGCATCGCCGAAATTGCCGCCGCGCGGTCGAGCAACTTCTCACTCTTGACAATGCTTGGCGGCAGAGTCTCGGGCAAAACACTCATTAGCGGGCGCAATTGCTCGATAACTTTGCGCACCGTTTGCGATTTAAGCCCGCGCACCGTATGGTAAACTGGCAGCAGCCGATCGGCTTGTACTGGCAGCTCCTTGGCGAGCTCGGCCGTCGGGTTGGTCAGCTGGTAGCGGCCGTAGTTATATTCAAACGTGCCGCTGAAATAAAACCACTCATCGCTGCTGCCTAGCTGCTGCACTCGGTACGGCTGATTGAACCAAACCGCGTTTAGCTTGCTAGTGTCGTCGGCCAGCACCGCCGTAGTCAGGCGCAGGCCGCGGCGGACTGGCCGAGTGCTGATTTGCTGGCAGCGGGCGCGAATCGTTACCTTGCCGGGCTGCAGCTCAGCAATCGGCGTCACGTTGGTGAAGTCCTCGTGCTTGCGCGGTAAAAACAGCAAAATGTCGCTAACCGTTTCGAGCCCCGCCCGCCGCAGCTCGGCCGCCGTTTTCGGGCCGACGCCTTTGATTTGGTCGAGGCTAGTTGCGAGATTCATAAGTTTATTGTACTAGTTTTCAGGAAAATTGCGAAAAAGTATTGACAATTTCACCACTCTATGCTATATTAATACTAGCTTTTCGCTCAAGGTTAATCAAAAGGGCGGAAAGTCGCCCTTTGCCTTGAGCGTGGTTTCATAGGAGGAACCATGAGCGTTACCTTTGCTATTGTCTCCGCTCTCATCATCACGCTCCTCGTTTGCGCGGCAGTGTCCGCGCTGATGCTGCCGTCAGAAAAGACCCACCGGGTCTGGGCGGCTAGGGTTGCCCAGATCCGGGCGGCTCGAGCCGCCCGGATCTCGACCCGATCTCAGGCCCGGGCCAACCGGGCTCAGGTCCGGGCCGCTCGGGCCAGGGCCCGGGCTCAGGTTCGGGCCTCCCGGGCCCGGGCGGCCTGGAGGGAGGTTAATAAGGGCTAACGCCCGCCGAAAATAGCTCGCCGAATTGGAATTCAACATTGGTTGAGACACTTAACCGTATTAAGTGTCTCCCGGGTTGATATACAAAACCCAATTCCGGTTTGAGCCAATTTCGGCGGGCTATTTTCTTTGGTGAGATTTTTTGTTAAGTTATTTTTTACTTTGAAATTTTATAGATTTTACGGGAAATTGCGAAAAAGTATTGACATTGTTGCTCTAGTATGATATTATATATCAAGCTTTTGTTGACAAGTAGAGCGAATCCTTGTCCAAAAGAGTTTTTTGATAAGCGAGGCCCACCGGGCGAGATGCATGTTCGAGATTCAATCGCGAGCAAACATCTCGCACGGTGGCACAGATGACCACCCTTTGTCGCGAGAATGATTCACTGAGGAGGTGAATCATGAGCGACCCTGAGGGGGACATCCCCCTGGACGAGGAGTACGATCTGTACTCCCCCGATGATGATGAGGTCGCAGAGGGTCGGCACCCCTATCGGGGGCTGATTCTCCGCGACGACTGACAGCGCCGCTCCGGCGCGAGATTTTCCCCAATTTCTCGCGCCGGGGCGGCCCGCCTCGCTTATCACTTTCCCTTGATTGATTTTATTAAAAACACCCGGTTAGTTAGCCGGGTGTTTTGCTGGCTCGAATTTTGCTCGAAAATCTATTCGGTCACGGCGATGATGCCCTCTAGCGCGTAGGCGGTATCCTGCCAGCGCTCCACTGCGATGCAGTCGATACCGAGATTTTTGACTGGGAAGTCGTTGCCGCCTTCTTCTATTTTGTCGCCAAAGAACAAAATTTCCTCTTTACTCACGCCAGTGGCTTCCATCAACTTTTTCATGCCGTAGGCTTTATCGACGCCGATTTTGGTGATATCGACGCTGGTGGTGCCGCCCAGGCGCACTTCGAATTCTGGCAATTTGGCGGCGACGTCGTCGCGCATTTGCTTGCGGACAACTTTGTTGGCTTCCGCCCAAGCGTATTTTTTCTCAGGCGAGGCTTGCTGGCCTAGCGCCGAATAAGTCACCTGGCTCAAGCGATCTTCGATAATTTCACCGTCGGGATTTTCCTCCCACAGATCAAACTTGCGCGCCGATTCTTCCAAGACTTGGGTGATTTTTTGCTTTTGTTCGTCGGTGAAATCTTCTTTATAGTGCGTTTGCCACTCGTTCGCATCGACGTCAAACGTATAATAACGCGTGCCGCACGTCGGCATCATGTGAAAGCGCGCCAGCAATTCCGGCGAAACGTTCATCTTGTCGATCACTTGCTTCTCAAACTGCTCGAATTTGCCGCCGGAAATGACGCAAACTTGATAATTTTCCAGCAATTTAGCGAGCAAACCCGCCATGCGCGGCGAAATCGCCGATTTGCTAACCGCTAGCGTGTCGTCCAAGTCAAAACCGATAATTTTCTTCATGATTTCCTCCTATTCCAATTATTTTACCAGCAAGAAGTCATTCTTGCCCTTTTTGATTAAGCTAGTTTCGGTTAGCGGTATATCGCCGGCAATCTTCGCACCGTTGACGCTGATCGCGTTATTCTGGATCAGCCGGCGCGCTTCGCCGTTACTAGCGCATAAGCCAGCAGCGACCAGCGCTGCTACGACCGTCGTCTCGAGATCAACCGTCGGGATTTCGTTAGCCAAAGCGTTCAAATCGTCGTCGTTAAGCGCCGCGATATCGCCGCCGCCAAACAGCGCAGCCGTTACCCGCTCGACACTTTCGCGGCGCTGGCGGCCGTGCACCAAGTCAGTAACTTCGCGCGCTAAGGTTTTTTGCAAGGCGCGCTCGCCTGGATTGGCTCGATGATTGTCAATCAGCGCTTCGACGGTTTCACGGTCGAGCAGCGTGTAGATTTTGATGAGATCTTCACTAGTTTCGTCGTCGCAGTTGAGCCAGAATTGATAGAACTTGTACGGGCTGGTCATCTCGGGGTCGAGCCATATAGCGCCACCCTCGGACTTGCCGAATTTGACGCCAGTTTGCTTGTTGATAACTAGCGGCGCGGTCAAAACGTGCGCTTCGCTGCTTTCGAGCTTGCGAATCAGCGACACGCCAATGATGCTATTGCCCCACTGGTCGGCGCCAGCTAGCTGCAAAGTGGCACCTTTTTCGCGGTACAAGTGTAAAAAGTCATACCCTTGAATCAGCCCGTAGCTAAATTCGCCGTAGCTGATGCCAGCGCCACCCTCGCCGATACGCTGCTGCACGAATTCGCGGTCGAGCAACTGCGTCATGCTGATATGTTTGCCGATTTTGTGCAAGAAATCAATGTAATTAATCTGCGAGAACCAGTCGGCATTATCGACAATCTCAAAATCCTGGCCGCGGAAAACTTGGCGGAATTGTGCCGCCAGACCTTCAACATTGCGCGCCACTGTTTCGGCATTGCGCAGGTCGCGCTCTTGCTTTTTACCATCTGGATCGCCAATCATACCAGTGGCGCCGCCGACTAGTAGCAGCGGTTTGTGGCCGTGGTCGATAAAATGCCGGCACAACATCATCGCCGCCAAGTTGCCGATAGTCATACTCGGCGCGCTAGGGTCAACGCCAAAATAGAACGTTCGCGGCTCGTTTATATCTTTGACATCAGCGAACGTCGTCTGGTTGATGAGTCCGCGCCACGTTAGTTCTTCTGCTAGCGTCATCTGAAACCTTTCTTTATTTAATAGTGAGATAGTAACATATTTGCAAATTATCAGCAAAAGCACTAGCCGTCGTGATGCGAACAGTGCTATAATGGTGGAAATATTGCTTATGGGAAGAGTGAAAGTGGGAAACAAGAAACGAAAAGTAGCTGGCGGCGTCAGCGCTTATGCTAATTTAGCCAATAAACGCCGAGTCAAGAAAGACGCGCGAGCGCGCAAAAAAGCCGAATATCTGGCAACTTTGCCGAAGCATCCGGTCAAGCGCCTACTATACCGCTTGCATCCGAAACGCCTAGCCAAATACTGGTTTAGTCGCGACGGCGCAATTATGGCGCTGAAGGTTGTCGGCATCGCTTTGCTGCTGATGGTTATTGGCGTGGCTTCGCTTTTCGCCTATTTCCGCAAAGATCTCGACAAAATCAACCCCGACACATTGGCGCAGCGCGTCAAAACGACGGTTACCAAATACTACGACCGCAACGACAAGCTGCTGTGGGAGGACAAAGGCACTGGCGATTATACGTTAGTAGTCGATGCCAAAACCATCGCGCCATGCATGGGCAAGGCTACTATAGCTATCGAGGACAAAGATTTTTATAAGCACAGCGGCATCAGCGCTAGCGGTATTGCTCGCGCCTTCATCAGCAACTCGCAGGGCAACGCCGTGCAGGGCGGCTCGACGCTAACGCAGCAGCTGGTCAAGAAAGTGTTCTTTACTAAGGACGAAGCTATGCAGCGGGGCTTGTCGGGTATTCCGCGCAAAATCAAAGAGATGATTCTAGCTATCGAGGTCGAGCGAATGTACAGCAAAGACCAAATCCTCGGTTTGTACCTCAACGAATCGCCGTACGGCGGCCGGCGCAACGGCGTCGAATCGGCCGCGCAAACTTACTTCGGCAAATCATCCAAAGATTTAACCTTGCCAGAATGCTCGCTGCTAGCCGCTATCCCGAACAACCCGTCGCTTTACAATCCGTACAATACTTACGGCCGCAAAGCGCTTGTCGAACGCCAGCACAAAGTACTGGACGACATGGTGTCGATGAATTACATATCCAAACAAGAGGCAGCGGCAGCCAAGAAAGTCGACATTATGGATACCATCAAACCGCTGGCCGACCAATACGCCAACGTCAAGGCGCCACACTTCGTCCAAATGGTCAAGAAACAGCTAGAGGAGGAGCTTGGCAAGACTATCGTCGGCGAAGGCGGTTTATCAGTCAAGACAACACTCGACCTCGACGCGCAAACAACCCTAGAAACCAATATAGCCAAATTATTTAACGGCGAGATTACCGATGGTAACTGCGGTTATCGCAACTGCTCGCAGTTTGCTGGCTTCTCAAACGGCGCAGCAGCCATTGAGGACACTAAAACCGGTCAGCTTGTTGCCCTAGTAGGCAGCCGCGACTTTAATTACGCTGGCTTCGGGCAGGATAATGCAGCCACCGCTTTCATCCAGCCGGGTTCGTCGATCAAGCCGCTTGTTTACGCCCGCTTATTTAGCAACCAAGGCGGCAATAACGCCAATTACGGCAGCGGCTCGATTCTAGCCGATTCCAAGACAACTTTCCCGGGCAATTATAGTCCGAACAACGCCGACAACAAATTCCAAGGCAATATTACCCTGCGCCAAGCATTGGCCCGCTCTCGCAATATTCCAGCTATCAAAGCTATGGCCATCAACGAGAAGAACAACAGCGGCAGCACCTGGTCGCTAATCCGCTCGGCTGGCGATTTGCAGTACTGCACGCAAGGCGCCGACGCGCAAGCTGGCCTATCGAGCGCTATCGGCGGCTGCGGCACACGCTTGGTTGACCACGTTAACGCTTTCGCAACACTAGGGCGAATGGGCACTTACAAACCGCAGACGACTATCCTGAAAGTTGCCAACAGCAACGGCCAAACTCTCAAACAGTACAAAGAATCTAGCAAGCAAGTCATTGACCAGCAAGCAGCTTACATCGTTAGCGACATCCTTGGCGACGGCAAGGCGCGCGCTGGATTGGCGGGCCGCGACTACCTAGTCAACCTCGGCCGCGCCGGCGTCAAGGCAGCCGTCAAGACTGGTACCAGCAACAGCGAGATTAACGGCAGAGTCAGCGCCAAAGATATATGGGCTGCCGGCTACACACCGAACCTATCGATGGCGGTGTGGCTAGGCAATTCCGACACCTCGCCGCTGCGCAATGGCAACTCACTGATTCCAGCTATGTTCTTCGACCGTACGATGGCCGATATCTCCAAGATGTATGCCGACCAAGGTAAACTAAAATTAAGCGACTGGTATACTGCGCCGAGTGGCATCCAGACAATCAAGGGCGAGATTTATCCGTCATATTACAACAAGGCCAGCGCTGCTACTAATGCCAAGATGACTTTCGACCGCGTCTCGAAAAAGAAGGCTACGTCCTGTACTCCCGAAGCCGCCAAGATCGAAATCGATGTCATGAAAATGGCTGATCCAATCACCAGAAAAGAGATAATCACGCCTAACGACTCTAGCTACGATGCTGAGAAAGAGGATGACGCACACAAGTGCGACGATCCGAAGCCGAATGTTACGTTAACGGTGACTAGCGGCGGCGTATCCATCGTCTATACCAGCGGCCGTTATAAACTGCAAAACATCGAATTATTATCTGGCAGTACCGTTGTCGCCAGCAAGCAAGTCGACAGTAGCGGCATCTGGAATATTCATAAAGGCAACCTGTCAGCAGCCAGTAGCGGCACGCTAACCGCTAAAATTACCGACATTGGCTACTACACGGCGACTAGTAGCGCCAGCTACAATCCAAACAGTAGCAGCGATGACGACGATTAAACCCGCTTCGTATCGCAGTAGTTTGCCGCTAATACCCAGCAAAATAGCACGCCCCTAGCAGCGTGCTATTTGTATATCGCGCTGGCGATTTTATTGGTTATTGACTAGATCGATCAAGTCGCTCTCGTGGTCGGGGCGGCGGCGAGCACTCTGGCGCCGGGTTGCTGAGACAGCTGGCTTCGGCTGCGGTTTTGTTTTCGGCGAATTAGCTTTTTTGCTGGCTGGTTTAGCTTGAGTTTTAGTCTCGCTTGCCTTTTTAGCCGAATCACGATTGCTAGCGCTGCCAGCTGATGACTGGCTGCGGGCGCGGCCGGCAGAACGCTGCTTGGCGCTAGCAGTACTTTTCGCGGGCGTTTTTGATACTGCTGCGGCTGCGATTTTTGCCGTTTTTTGAGTTTTGCCCGCAGCTTTGGCGGTTGATTTAAGAGGTTTGCCAACAGTCTCTATTTTCTTGGCAAAGATCATCCGGCCGGCTGCGGTCTGCAAATTACGGATAATTTCGACATTTAGCGTCTGACCTATCTGAGCGCTCGCCTGCTCGACGACAACCATTGTGCCGTCTGGTAGGTAGCCTACGCCCTGATGCGCGTCCTGACCCTTCTGAATAAGCTCTAACGTGATTTTCTCGCCAGGTAGATGCTCCATCCGGATACTCTGCGCTAATTCGTTAAGGTTTAGTACTTCGGTACCCTCGACGGCAGCAACCTTGTTTAGATTGTAATCTAGCGTCATGATCACTGCGCCATGCTGCTTAGCTAGCTTGAGTAGGCGGTCGTCAACGCCTTCGCGAGCGTGGCTACCGTCTTGCAGCAATTCGACGTTGACGCGCTCCATAGCTTGCAACTCGGTGACCACATCAAGCCCGTAACGGGCGCGAGCACGTTTATCAGCGTCAGCATGGTCAGCTAGAAACTGCAACTCGCCAATAACCGAGCGTGGAATCACCAGCGTACCGCCAATAAAGCCAGTTTGCGCTACCGGTACAATTCGCCCGTCCATCAGCACCGAGGTATCTACCAAGATAGCCCGATCTTTTGATTTGATGGAGTTTTTGGGCAGGCGCGCTAGTAAGTACGACACCTCGCCCAAAATAAGCAGCGTTACCACCAATAATATTAAGTCTTTGGTTTGCATATTTTCCTTTCTTTTCGCTTTGATTAGCGACTAGCTACTTGAGATAGCCGATCAAAGCTTGGCGTAAATCTTTGACGCCTTTTACAAATGAATTCTTTTTGCCAGAGGTTGCTGGCGCAATCGCTTGGGTGAAGCCGAGTTTTTTGGCTTCGTTCAAGCGCTTGTCGGCGCCTTGTGCCGAGCGAATCTCGCCGCCTAAGCCTACTTCGCCGAACACCACCAGGCCATCGTCGAGTTTACGCCCAGCCGCGGCGCTAGCAATCGCCATCGCTACCGCCAAGTCTGCTGCCCGGTCGGCAAGCTTCAAACCGCCAACTACATTCACATAAATATCTTTACCGGATAAATTCAATTTGGTGCGCTTCTCTAGCACCGCGATGAGCAGATTGAGACGATTGAGGTCGAAACCGCTGGCTGTCCTCTTAGGATACCCGAAATTGGTCGAATTGACAAGGGCCTGGATCTCAACGAGAATCGGCCGGTTGCCTTCAAGCGTCGCCAATACCACCGAGCCATCGGCGTTTTGGCGCTCGGCTAACAGCGCGGCTGACGGATTTTCGACGACCCGCAAACCCTTATCACTCATCTCGAAAATCGCCGCTTCGCTAGTCGAGCCGTAACGATTCTTGACGGCGCGCACCACTTTGAAGCCGCCGTAACGGTCACCTTCGAATTGCAAGACCACATCGACTAGGTGCTCGAGAACTTTCGGTCCGGCGATCGAGCCTTCCTTGGTGACGTGGCCCACTAGGATTACCGCTGCGCCCGAAGCCTTTGCTGCCCGGATAATAACGTTGCTCAAGTTAGTGATCTGACTAACGGTACCTGGCGCGCTGGCGATTTCCTCGAGGCTAAGCGTCTGAATACTGTCGATGATCACTAATTTATATTGGCCGCTGCGAATTGTCGCCGCAATGTCGTCAGCGCTAGTACTAGCGACAAATTGCAGATCATCGCCAGAGGTCGCACCAAGGCGCGTAGCGCGGAGCTTAACCTGAGAAGCGCTTTCCTCGCCGCTGACATATAGAACCGATGATTGCTCAGCAACATGCGCTGCTACCTGCATCAACAACGTCGATTTACCGATACCCGGCTGCCCTGCTAACAGCATTACACCTGCTGGCAGGATCCCGCCGCCTAGCACTGTGTCGAGGTCGGCAATACCGGTCGGCAGGCGTTTCACTGAATCCTCGGCAGCGATTGAACGCATCGACTGCGGCTTTAGGATTTTACCGCGCGAATGGCTGCGCGCTACCGCCGAAGCGCCCTTGGTTTCGACTACCTGCTCGACGAGCGTATTCCACTCGCCGCAATTCTCGCACTTGCCAGTCCATTTCGGATAGCTGGTGCCGCAATTTTGGCAGACGAAATTACTGCGCGCTTTGGCCACTATTTACTCCGGCCGGCGCGGCTACGCCGTTGATGCTTTGATTGAGCTGATCGGCTTTAACGGCTAAGCTTTTGAGAGTTGCCACATCGTCATTGTAAGCTTTAATCCGCGAATTGAGCGAACCCTGCCGAGCATTAATAGCGCTAATTCGCTGCTGCAGCGCCGACCGCGCCACTGTGAAGTCAGCTTGCGAACTAAACTCACCGCTCCTGGCCCGTTCATTAAAACTATTAATATCAGCGTTAATTTGCGATAAGTCAGACTGATAAGCTTCGACGTCTTGTTTGATTTGCTTGGCGGCTGATTGCAGCTTAGATTGCAACGCTTCAGCCCGGGCGTTGACTCGGGTAAATACTGCCGTGTAAGCTTGGTTTTTAGCGACAATTGACGCTCGATCAGTGAAATAACGCGCATAATACTGTTCAAGATCAGAATCAAGCTCGCCAATCGTGGTACCAATAATCGAATGTAGCTCATCTAGCTCAGCGCCTGGCTCGGCCTCGCGGTAATATTCCATGGCTTTGGCAATTTCCGGATCATCCTTAACCTTTTGATAAGCCTTTTTGATCATAGCGTCGACTCGCGGCCGCTCGAAGATATTCAGCCGCGCATACTGGGCGTGCAACAATTCGTGCGCCGCTGTTACTTCTTTGGCGCCAGCTAATTCGGCATTTTCGACGTCAAAAAGATAAATCTTATCGCCATAGTAGCAGCCCAAGATGGCTGCGGTACGTTCGGTACTTTTGCAATGAGCATTGAACTGGTCGCTGGCCTCGATAGCTGGCTGAGTTGCTCGGAAGGTGCGGTGCGCCGCCGGAGTCAGCTTGATTGAATCTTCAACCGCGGCAACAGCTGCAGGCGGCGTGAAAGTCGACGCTCGATAAGTATCAAAGGCTGTCTGCCCGTAGAAAAAACCGCCAGCAGCAATACTTATCACTGCCAACAAAGCGATGATTTTCGAGACAATACTACGTCTGGCTGTCGGTTTCGCTGCGCCGTTCAATCGCTATCGCTCCTTTCTTGATCCCTACTTCTAGGATATCACCTTTAGCATAGGCGCCGTCAAGTACTTGCTCAGCAATAGCATGCTCAACCTCGTCCTCGATGACGCGGCGCAGCGGACGGGCACCGTATTTAATACTGTAACCCTTGTCGATAAGGAATTTTTTGGCACTAGGTTTAATCGTAAGGGCCAGGCCTTTGCGCACCAAACGCTGGCGCAGCTCGCCGATCAGCAGGTCGAAGATCTTGCCGACCTCGGTACGAGTCAATGCTCGGAAAGTAATAATCCCGTCAAAGCGATTAATCAGCTCGGGACGCATAAACTTATCGAGAGCATCGCGGGCAAATTTGGCGTTGCGGCGGTGCAAATCGTCGATTTCGCTGCCTTTGTCGCGGCTAGAGTGAAAGCCAAGTTCCGACTCTTTGGTCATTTTGTCGGCGCCGAGATTGCTAGTCAAGATGATAATCGTATTACGAAAGCTAACTTCGCGCCCCTTAGCATCAGTCATCGTCCCATCTTCCAGTAGCTGCAGCAGCAGGTTGAATACGTCTGGATGCGCCTTTTCAATTTCGTCAAAAAGCACCACGCTGTACGGCTGGCGGCGAACTTTGTCAGTCAATTTACCGCCGTCCTCGTAACCAACATAACCAGCTGGCGCCCCGAGCAGGCGCGACGTATTATGCTTTTCGCCAAATTCGCTCATGTCGATTTTGATAAGCGCTTCTTCGCTGCCGAAAACTTCGCGCGCTAGCACTTTAGCTAATTGCGTTTTGCCGACACCAGTCGGTCCCATGAAGACGAAACTGCCAATCGGCCGCCGGCTGCTAGCTACGCCGCTGCGGCTGCGGCGGATTGCCCGCGCTACCTTACCGATAGCCTCGCGCTGGCCAATGACGTACTTGCCGAGATGCTTTTCGAGCTGGCGCAGCAACTTCGCTTCGCTAGTCTGGACTTTTTCGACTGGAATATTGGTCATCACAGCGATAGCATGCGCCACATCGTCATCGGTCAGTTGGATAGCGCGGCGACCTTTTTGGGCAGCGACTTCTGTCTCGAGCTTTTTGCTAATCTGGCTAATACGCTGTTTGTACATGGCAGCTCGCTGGTAATCTTCGTGCAAAACAGCGTCCTCCATGCGCTCATTGAGATGCTTGAGCTCTTTGAGGTATTCACGCTCGCGGCTCGGGCGGTGGCCTCGCTTGACGCGAACTCGGGCAGCCGCCTCGTCGAGTACGTCAATTGCTTTATCGGGCATGAAACGGTCGCTGACGTAGCGGTCGCTCATGTACACTGCCGATTCGATCACTTCGTCGGTAATTTTGACGCCATGATGCTTTTCATAATAATTTTTAAGACCTTTCAAAATAGCGATTGTCTGCGCCATAGTTGGCTCCTTGACGATGATCGTCTGGAAACGCCGTTCTAGCGCCGTGTCTTTCTCGATATGCTTGCGATATTCATCGAGAGTTGTCGCGCCAATCATATGCAGCTCGCCGCGCGCCAACGCTGGCTTGAGAATATTGGCCGCATCCATTGAACCTTCCGAGGCGCCAGCGCCAACCAGCAGGTGCAATTCATCAATAAAAAGAATGATATTACCTTGTTTTTTGACTTCAGCGATTACTTTTTTTAGCCGATCCTCGAATTCGCCGCGATATTTGGTACCAGCAATCATCGCCGCCATATCTAGCATAACCACGTGGCGATCCAACAAATGGCCCGGTACGTCCTCGCGGACGATCCGCTGCGCCAGCCCCTCAACGATGGCGGTTTTACCAACGCCTGGGTCGCCAATCAATACTGGATTGTTCTTGGTACGGCGGCTAAGGATAGTAATCATTCGCTCCAGCTCTTTGTCGCGACCAATCATCGGATCAAGATCGCCGTTGGCCGCTCGTGCTGTCAAATCCACACCAAAGGCGCTAAGTGCCCCGCCGCGCGTATTACCGCGGCGCCGCGGCTCGGTAGCAATATCGCCATGTTCGCCGCGATTCTCTTCAAACGACTTCTCGAGTTCACTGATTATCATATCGACGTTGATACCCATCTCGCGCAGCAGCGCTGTCGCTCGGGCATTTCCTTGGCGCAAAACACTGTACAGAATGTGCTCTGTACCGAGATAATCATGGCCATACTCGCGCGCCGCTTCCCACGCCATGCGCAATGTCAACAAAGCTGTCTCGCTAAGGCCCACCATGCCGGTACTAGTAACCACTCGTGACGGTTTGATATCCAGAATCATTTCAGCTTGTTGCAAGGTTACGCCAGCGTCAGTCAATACTTGCGCCGCCGAACTCGACCCTTGCGCCAAAACGCCGAGTAGCAAGTGCTCCGTCCCAATGTAATTACTACCGTTACCGCGAGCAATCGCGTCAGCATGCTGGACGCTAGCGCGCGCGTTGTCGGTCAATCGCGAAATAAAATCTGCAAAGTCTTCTGGCATCATGAGTTCTCCGTTCTGAGCGTATTGCCCATTGCAGCCAATTATACATAACAAATTAGCACTCGTCAAGGCAGAGTGCTAATTTGCAAAAATCGGCTGTGGGTTTTAGTCTTGATTTTCGATAGCGCTAAACAAATCTTCCTCGACGTTCTTGCGCGGTTTTTTCTCGGCTGATTTCGGCGCTGTGGTCTCGATATTTAATTCGTAGCCAGTCAGGCGGCTCGCCAAACGCACATTTTGCCCGCCGCGGCCGATAGCGATTGATTGCTGGTCTTCAGTAACGTAAACATTGGCGGTTTTTTTGTCCTTATCAATCTCGACTTTAACGATCTCAGCCGGGCTCAGAGCGTTACGAATATAAGTGTCCATGTTGTCGTCATAGGTCACGATGTCAATTTTCTCTTGATCTCCAATCTCGCTCATCACGGCGTTAACGCGCGCACCGTGACCGCCGACGAACGTTCCGACCGGATCAACGCCTGGCACCGTGCTAGCAACCGCAAGTTTGGTGCGGCGGCCAGCTTCGCGAGCGATACCTTTGATTTCAACAGCGCCAGTTTCCATCTCAGGTACTTCTTGGCGGAAGAGATATTCGATAAAGTCCTCGCTGCCGCGGCTGAGGATCAGCTGCGGGCCGCGGCCTTCGCGTTCGATGTCTTTGATTAATACTTTGATCCGCGAGCCAATTTTGTAAAACTCGCCTTGAATCTGCTCACTTTGCGGGATAATACCAGTGGCCTTGCCTAACTCGACACGCACCACGCGCGGCTCGACGCGCTGCACCATACCGGTAACGACCGTGCCGATTTTGTCTTCGAACTCTGCCAGAACAACTTCGCGCTCGGCTTCGCGCAGGCGCTGCATGACAACCTGTTTGGCAGTCTGGGCGGCCACTCGGCCAAAGGACTTAACTTCATGGGCTTCCTCGACAGTATCCCCTAACTGAGCATCTGGCTTCTCTGCCCGAGCATCCGCCAAGCTGATTTCGGTGGCCGGATTGACGACATCCTCGACGACTTCGCGCTGAACAAACACCTTGGCGGTGCCGTCATTGATATTAAGTTCAGCGCGCACATTTTGCTCGCGCTCGCCGTTATCGCGGCGCCAGGCAGCAGCAATCGCCTGCTCGATTACGTTTAGTACAGTTTCTTCGGGCAACGCCTTTTCATCAGCAATCGCCCGCACAGCTAGCGTCAACTGCTTGATATTCAAATCTTCCATATAATTCCTTTCTTTTAGTTCCAATACGAAAACAACCGACCTGCCGGCCGGATGAGTACGTATTTAATGTAACACGCGAGGGCTGGCGGCGTCAAGACTAGCAGTGCGATACAAAAATATTTCACAAAGAGTTGAGTTGGGGGCGGGACGGCGAAATAAATCGCGCATCCCGCCCCCGCACCTCATGCGTCGTCTGGGCTCTCTGGGGAATACCCTTCACGGGGGCCCCAGGCCTGCTCAGGCAGGCTCAATCGGCTTTCCGCTATCTTAACGGAGTCATAGTCTTTCCGCTCCTGAGCTTGACGGGTCCACAGTTTGGAAATCCAAACTGTGGACCTTGCCTTATATTCCGCGACAGCGAGTGCTGCTGCTGCCGCATAAGCGGCCAGTGCCGCCCACGCGGCGGCTTCGTAGTTCGTATATGCACTACCGCGACGACTGATCGCGGAATACATATACACTATTGTGAGCATCAGCCCTAAGAGTGATGCATGAACACTGTTCATTCTCCGCTGCCGCCACAGGGAGGCGGTGAGAAGGATGGACAAGACCAATGACGAAAGGCTGGCCACGATATCGAGCATGATCATACCTCCTTGATATAATTGAGGTGCGGCCTATCCAGACCACTACCTCGGACGCACACGGTCTCTCCGCACGCATCAGGCAGCCTTTATCTGAAAGGCTAATTATAATTATACTATACTTACTGAGCATCGTCAATGTTTTTCAACATACTTCATGCTTTTGGCAAAAATTACACTTTGCCACCAGGAGGTAAATGATATACTAGACCTTATGAATCAACCCCTTGTTTTCAGTATTACCCATCGCCTCCTCGACACCTTGGCGCGCGCTGGTACGATTGAAACGCCGCATGGCACGATTCAAACGCCAGCTTTCATCGTTGGCGGCACTAAAGCAACCGTCAAGGCGCTGACTGTCGAACAGGTCAAAGCCTGCGGCGGGCAATCAATTTTGGCCAATACTTATCATTTGATGCAGCAGCCAGGCGCCGAAATCATTCATAAAGCTGGCGGCCTAGGCAAATTTATGGATTACGATGGGCCGACTTTCACTGACAGCGGCGGCTTTCAGATTTTCAGTCTGGGAATTGCTTATAAAAAAGGCATTGATGTCGTCGCTCACACCCAAAAAGGCAACGCTGCGCAAGCGGTCAAGTCTGCTAATCAGCTAGCCAAAGTCACCGACCAAGGCGCGCAATTTCGGTCGCATCTGGATGGCAGATATATAATGATGACGCCAGAATCGTCAATGGAACTACAGCACGCTATCGGCGCTGACATTCATATGGCTTTTGATGAGCTGACTGCACCGCTAGCAGCCCGCGGCACGATTGTAAAGGCAATGCAGCGAACGCATGCTTGGGCGGAGCGCTGCTTAGTTCGCCACGATGAGCTGAACGCCGAACATCTAGCGCGCGGCGAAAATCTGCAAGCACTCTACGGCGTCGTCCAGGGCGCCCGCGACGAAACGCTGCGCCGCCAGTCGGCTAATTTCCTGGGCGAGCGCAACTTCGACGGCTACGGTATCGGCGGCGTTTTTCAACCTGGCGAGATCGCCGACGTAGTCCGTTGGGTCTGCGAGACTTTGCCCGAGGATAAGCCGCGCCACCTATTAGGCTTAGGTTCGCAGCCGGCCGATTTGTTTCTCGGCGTCGAATATGGCATCGATACTTTCGATTGTGTCGCGCCGACCCGCCAAGCCCGCAACGGCGCTCTGTATACATTTGACGGCCGCATCAATATCAGCAATGCTCGCTTTCGCGAGGACTTCGCGCCGATCGACCCTGAGTGCGACTGTTATACTTGCCAGCATCATACGCGCGCTTACATCAATCATCTGTTTCGCGCCGATGAGATTCTCGGTGCTACGCTCGCCAGCATTCACAATGAACGCTTCGTAGTGCGCACTGTCGACCAGATCCGCGCCTCGCTGCTAGACGGCACATTTTTTGATTTCAAGCAGTCGTTCCTGGCTCGCTACTACGGCGATAATTTACCAATCGGCGTCACATTATAAAATAAAACCGCGTCAAAATCTAACGCCGCCAGGATAAACCAAGCAACTAATTCACCAGGTATTTCGCTGGCTGCTCGAACGTATCCAATTTTTCATGCTTTTTCACACGGGTAATCAAATGCATAGTCAGCGGCGAGACCATAATCTCTACCGCCATCTTGATCAAAAACACCGTGATGATAAGCTGCCAAAAGCTGGTCGTCGGTATAGTACCGACAAAAGCAATCGTCGAGAAGATCACCGTATCTAGCGCGTTACCCGCCAATGAGCTGCTAACCATCCGCCGCCACAAACCGCGGCCGCGGCTAGCAACCTTCATCCGTCCCATTACGTAAGCATTCATGATCTCGCCGACAAACAGTGCCACTACCGAACCGATAGCCAGCCGCCAGACCACACCCAGCGTCGATTCAAACGCCGCTTGCCCCGTCCAGCTGCTATCTGCTGGCAATAATTGCACCACCCAAAAAGTCAGCGTCATCAGCGTCAAGGCTGCCACGCCGTTATAAATCAGCCGACGCATCCGGCGATAACCGTAAACCTCAGTAATTATATCACCCACGATATATGCTAGCGGAAACAAAACTGTGCCAGCATCAAAAGTAAGCCAGCCAACAGATACAATTTTGACGCTGACAATATTGCTAACCAATAGTGTCGTTACAAAAAGTATCGCAAATATATCATAGAGAGAATATCGCCGTTGCTGCTGTTTTATCATATTTAGAATTATATCACGCCGGCAAGCGCTGTTCCGGACAACTCGCCAAAATCCGCTCCATAGCCGTGCGTTCCGGCGGTGTCACCCACAGCGAATATTTCTTCTTGACGGCAATTTGACGGGCAATGTACTGGCAGCGAAACGGTTTATTAGAGGGCAGCCAAGTCGCTGCATCGCCGTCGCCCTTCTGCTGATTGGCTGGTCCGTCGACAGCTAACAGCTCGAGCGGGTCGTTAGCCAGACTGATTCGCTGTTCGCTAGACAGCTGCTGAGCACCAGTCTGCCAAGCATTGCTCAGCGCCACTACGTGGTCAATCTGCACAGCGCCGCTAGAATTAGCACCGCGCTTGAAAGCGATCCGCTGCCTAGTGTACGGGTCGCTAAGAGCGCCAGCCTGTACTTTGCAGTTGTCATCGCCCAGGACAGCGTTTGCCAAGTCGCGTCGCAAGATAACATTGCGCGTATCGCAGCCGCCCGCCCTGGCCCAGCCGTCGCCGAACTGCGAGCGCTTGTAGCCAGTCTTGGGAGCGCGGCCCTTGGTTGGTAATGCCGCCAAAGCATTGCGCGCTACTTCGCCAGAATCAGAATTCGATCCCGACTGTTGAGACTGCGAATCTGGCGGCATCAGCGGCAAATTCGGCCATTCCTTAACAACAATCCACCCGAGAGTACCTATCAAAACCACCGCTACTAGTACCATTCTACGCCGCCGCTGCATAAGCATATTATACCACCCTGCTATAATGGACGTATGGACAGATTATTTTCTCAATTTCAACCAGAACATTACGACATCCAATGGGATTTGTGTCAAGCAAAGAGCAAGCGCTTAATCCGCGGCACGGCAACTATCCGCGGCCGACATCTAGCAGCCGAACCGATTCGCTTGCACGCCAAAGATTTGCAGATTGAAGAGACTACTGTCAACGGCCAAGCAGTTAAGACATCAACCGACAACGACATTTTGACACTTGACAATACCGACGACGGTCCAGTGCAAATCACTATCAAATTCTCATTAGCACTAACCGACGCTATGCACGGCATTTATCCTTGCTATTACGAGCATCAAGGCCAAAAATGCGAGCTATACGCCACTCAATTCGAAAGCCACCATGCCCGCGAAGCCTTCCCGTGCGTCGACGAACCAGAGGCCAAAGCTACATTTGCGATTTCGATATTATCAAATGAACCGGTAGTACTCAGCAATATGCCAGTCATTTCGCAGCGGGAAAGTAGCGAGGGAACGCTGACTACCTTCGAGCAAACACCGCGTATGAGCACTTACCTGGCGGCCTTTGTCGCTGGCGATTTACAGCGCGCGACTACTGCCACCAAGAGCGGCGTCGAGGTCAACGTCTACGCCACGCCAGCGCAGTCAGCCGACAGCTTGAACTGGGCGCTCCAGCACGCAGCGCAAACAATTGACTTTTTCAACGAGTATTTTGGCGTGCCTTACCCGCTGCCGAAATCTGACCATGTAGCACTACCTGATTTTTCTAGCGGCGCTATGGAGAATTGGGGCTTGGTGACCTACCGCGAAACCGCCCTGCTGGCCGATCCGGCAACCGCTAGCGTTTCAACCCGCCAATATATTGCGACGGTTATCGCCCACGAATTAAGCCACCAGTGGTTCGGCAATCTAGTGACTATGAAATGGTGGAATAACCTGTGGTTAAACGAGAGTTTCGCTACGCTGATGGAATACCTAGCGACTGACGCGCTACATCCAGACTGGCGGCAATGGGACGAGTTCGCCAACAATGAGGGCGTCGCTGCCCTGCGCCGCGATAGCATCGACGGCGTACAGCCAGTTCAAACCGACGTATCGAGCCCAGCCGAAATCAGCGCGCTGTTTGATGGAGCGATTGTCTACGCCAAAGGCGGCCGGCTGCTGCGAATGATGCAACTATGGATCGGTGATGAAGCGTTCCGCGCTGGCCTCAAGCAGTATTTCACCCGCTTCAAATATAGTAACACTACTGGCGACGACCTCTGGAAATGCCTAAGCCAAGCTAGCGGCAAAGATGTCGGGGCGCTAATGAACACCTGGATTTCGCAGCCAGGCTACCCAGTAGTTCACGCATCACTCGACAATGGCGAGTTGACGCTCCGCCAAGAACAATTCTTCACCGGGCCGCACCAGCCGTCTGATCGTTTGTGGCCGATTCCGCTCGACGCCAACGACCAGCGCCTGCCCGAAATCCTAAAAGAGCGCGAACAGCATCTCTCGCCAGCGCCAGACGGACTATTACTACTCAATCATCAAAATGCCTCGCACTTTATCACTTGCTATGACGACGCCCTACGGGCACGCATATTACAGGCGATCACCGATGGCATATTAACGCCAGCACAACGAGCCCAATATCTCAACGAGCAAATCCTACTAGCTCGCGGCGGTCTAATTGCTAGCAGCACGCTAGTCGAAGCGCTAGCCGCCTTCCAAAACGAAAGCGATCAGACCGTCTGGGAAATCATCTCGCTAGCCATCAGCGATCTCAAGAAATTCGTTGACCAAGACGAAGCAGCCGAAAAGCTGCTGCGCCGCCTATCAGGCAAGCTAGCTCGTCCGCAATTCGAACGCCTAGGTTGGAACAAACACCCCGGCGAGCCAGAATCCGACAGCAAACTGCGCGCTACCATCATCGATTGCATGCTATATAGTGAGGACGCAGCGGCAATCAGAACCGCGCGCCAGCTCTACCAAAACACGCCTCTAGCCGAGCTCAGCGCCGACCTGCGCCCATCAATCATCGGTGCCGCCGTCCGCTACAGCGATCAGCCGGCAGATATAGTCAGCCAGCTGCTTGAAGCCTACCAAGCCACGCAATCAGCCGACCTGCGCAGTGATATCGCCGCGGGGATTACCGCAACGCGCGACGCCGAGCAGTTAGCGGGCCTGATTGGGTTGCTGACCGACACCGACATCATCCGCAGCCAGGATACCGTTCACTGGTTCGTCGACCTGCTGCGCAATCGCTACGGCCGCGAAGCCGCCTGGCGCTGGATGCGCAGCCAGTGGCATTGGATCGAGCAAACTTTCGCCAGCGACAAAAGCCACGATTACTTCCCGCGCTACGCCGCCATGCTGTTGATGACGCGCCAGCAGCTAGCTGAATACTGCGAGTTTTTCACGCCGCTGCGCCGCGACCAGTCGCTCGTCCGCGCCATCGACATGGGAATACTAGATTTAGAGGGCAAATTAGACCTAATCGACCGCGACAAAGCGGCAGTCATAGCAGCTCTAGCAAAGTAATCTCGGTTTTTTAAGATAAGTAATTCTGCGGCTTTTACAGAGGCCGCAAAATTATTATGACATAATTTTCGCTAAAACTATTGACATTTATGCGATAATGTGCTATATTCATAATAGCTTTTCGCTCAGATTACCTAAAAGAGGGCGGAAGGTTGCCCTTTTTGTCTGAGCGGAGCATGGTTTCTAGGAGGAAATCATGGATATCGTCATCATCGTCGTCATCATCACCGCGGCCTTCGTCGTCCCTTGGATGACGATCTCAGCCTTCGAGCACAGCCGGCTCGCCGGCTGGAGCGTGACATTCGTGGCCATGATGGCCCACGTGGCCACGTGGGCCATCATGGCCCACAGCAAGGAGGCCGCGTTCTTCTTTGCGGCCCCATGGGCCGCATACGAATTTATCCTCACTCTTATCCCTATGGGGATAGGAGAGGAGGAGGCCGCCAAGGCGGCCAACAAGGGCTGAAAGCCCGCCTAGAAAATAGCTCGCCGAATTGGTTCAACACTGGTTGAGATACTTAAGTATTAAGTGTTTCCCGGGTTGATATAAAACCCAATTCCGGTTTGAGCCATTTCGGCGGGCTATTTTCTTTGGTTTAATTTACTTCTACTACCGCTTGGACAGCTGGCGGGTAGCCGCTTACGCTGGCGGCTAGCAGCTTGGCCGCCATGCCGCTGTATTTTGGCTTGCCCGCCAAAAACAACTCCGCCGCGAAACGCATCTGCCGCTGCTTTTTGGCTGCAATCGCCGCCAGTCCATCGCCGAAATCATCGTTCTTACGATACTTCACCTCTGTGAAATACAACGCCTCGCCTTTCACGCTGACGATATCGATTTCGCAGTACCGCGTCCGCCAATTCCGCGCCACAATCTCATGGCCGCGCGCCGTCAGCCAATCTGCTGCCGCTTGCTCGCCTTTATCGCCAATTTGGCGGGTTGTTATTGATTTGCTTTGAGTGGTATCACCATCAGGATTTACAGAGCTGCCTGGAGCGGTATCCTCAGAAAAAATCAGGGCAGCCTCTGCAGAATCGTTGATAGCGTCTTGATGCAGTTCCACCGCTCGAGCGCCATCAGAAAAATATCTGGGGCCCACGTAAAGTTGCCCTGATTTTTTTTGAGGCACTGCTCGCGGCGTCACAGCATACTTCGCCAGCGGCGCGAAACTCAGGCGGTGCAGCGGCGTCACACCCAGGCGCTCAATCGCTACCCGATGCTTGGCCACGCCATAGCCAGCGTTCGATGCGAAACCGTACCCCGGATAAACCGCTGCCTGCTCAACCATGAACTGGTCGCGCGCCACCTTGGCGACGATCGACGCCGCCGACACACTCGGCACAAGGCCGTCAGCTTTCGCCATCGCCGTCACATATCGCTCTAGCGCCGTGCCGCACAGAAAATTCACCTTGCCATCGATGATGATTTCGCTAAAAGCTAGATTTTGCTGGCGGCATTGCGCTTGAATTTGCTCGACCGCTCGCCGCGTCGCCAGCCGCAGCGCTTCGCTCATGCCAATATCGTCTAATTCCTGGGCACTCACCCAGCCCAGCGCCCAAGCCGCAGCCTTTTCGCGAATTTCCACGTCCAACGCTTCACGGCGCTTTTTGGTCAGCTTTTTGCTATCGTCCAAGCCGTCAATCTCGGCGCCGCCCAAAATAACTGCGCCAACCACCAGCGGCCCCGCCCACGGCCCGCGCCCAACCTCGTCAATCCCCAGAATCATAAGTTCATGATAACAAATGGCGGCGATAGGCTCAATCGCGGGCGCAGATGGCGGAATTTGTGTTATAATATTAGTAAGCTGAACGCATCGAATGTAGAGAGGGGGTGTTTAGCGGATGAAAGGAAAGCTTTTCATTCTTTTCATTATGGTCGGGGTTCCGATCATGACGTTGAGCCTGGTAGCGTGGCTTATTATGATTACCATGGGAGCGCTGCATAGCGTTCTTGGGATAGTTCCAGCACTATCCTTTGGATGGAGCATGATCGTGGCATTGGCAATTTTTGCCACGATCACGTACGGGCTCATCTCAGCGGCCGCAGGCCCGTCGCCGAGCCCGCGACATCGCTTATGAGCCCCGAGGAAGCGGCCCGCAGGCAGAAATCCTGCCTTGCCATGGCCTACTCGGTGGGCCGTTTCCTCTCCGACGCCCGCTGGGGCGGCTCGTGGAACACACACGTTCTGCTTGAGACGCCTCGGCGGGCACTTTCCTTTTCACGGTTATTTCGCAGGCAAAACAAAATCCCGCTGATCGGCGGGATTTATCGTTAGCGCTAGATACAGACTGCCATTAATTTTCGGCGTGGCGGGCAGCGACCTCGGCAGCCTTGGCGTCCAACTCGGCCTGCTTAGCTTCTTCGGCGGCCTTTTTCTCGGCAGCTTCTTTAGCTTTTTCCTCTTTCAAGCGAGCGGCTTCTTCTTCGGCATGCTCGTCGCGGACAGCGTTGACAGCTTCGCGATCAAATTTAACAGCCGTCAAGCGGGCCGACTTGCCGCTGCGTTTGCGCAAGAAGCTCAAGAAGTTGCGGCGAACCTTGGCCCGGCGCACAATCTCGACTTTTTCGACCAGCGGGCTATGCAGCAAGAACGACTTCTCGACGCCGACACCCGAAGCAACTTTGCGAACAGTGATGCGGCTAGTGTGCTGGCCTTTGTTGTCGGTGCGGATAACCACACCTTCGAACATCTGAATGCGCTCTTTGTTGCCCTCTTTGATTTTCTGATAGACGCGTACGGTGTCGCCGCTGCGAACATCGACAACTTGCGCTTTCTTTTGCTCGTCGTTGACTTTTTGGATTAATGCAAAACTCATAATTTTTCCTATCTTTCAAACCCGCTCTGGCTGGCCACGCAGTTGTACCTCTGCGGCTCCACACCGAACAAAGCCCGAATAATTAACTCTCGTACAATGCGAATTATTCTAGCACAAAATCAGCCGGCGAGCAATAGCAGACATAGCATGTAGTCGGATAAACTACGTAGCAAAGCAGCAAGAGTGTTTTTTCTGCACGCTCCGTCTAGATTAGCTATTTAATCCATCGCAGTATTCAAAAATTACGCCGAAGTCGGCTGTTCACTATTAATCTCAGCCTGCGTAAGGTCATTAGGATTTACAGGAACAGCATGCGGGTTAACGATATAGTTGGGGACACGGCATGCCCCAGGATTCTGAGCGAGTGTGTGCTGGCACCGCGGTCTATTATAAAACGCGCCATCAACTATATTTAACTCTGTCGATTGATCAGTTTCTGCCGGTGGTTGCAGCAAATCGTTAGGCTGCTCATTGGTATCTACTCGCTGTTGGACGCCAGTATCCGCATTACTGCTATCATCTACCGCACCGTGCTCGCAGCCAGACTTTGCGATGAAAACGCCTGCCGCCAAAGCAAGTGCACCAACAGTAACGAGTGTTTTTTTAGTTTTACCATCTTCAGGCAAGTATCCTTTAATTCTATCAAGCGTACTTTGGCGCTTGCCTGCATGCCTCATAGCTGGCCTGCCAGATTCTAATATACCCATTTCGTTATATTTTCACCTCGAAATTAAAATTGGTATGTCTTTTTATTATACCACAAACTATACTAAAATGCAAGCAAAGCAGCTATTCATCGGTTGGGTCAAGAGCTTGACGCGGGGTCGACGAGTTTTCTGTTGAGCTCTCTACATATACGACACGGTAGGGCTTGCCGTCAATAACCATAATCGTCGGAAGCTCCGCTCCTGGCTGGAATCCGTCGACTGCCCCGTCAAATTTCACGCAGATAACCGTATTTTCATCGACGCTATCCGACCGTCTGGCCGCCTTGGATGACGGAGGGTCTACTTCCACCAATTTGCCATCTTCAACGGCGTAGTATCTTACCTGTTCGTCGCCCACCTGCCGCGATTCGCCAGGCTGCTGACATGTCGGGTCGCCGTTGACTTCAGCAGCTGGGCGTACAACAATCTTGCCGCTGTTTTCACCGTCTGTACTCTGTATGTAAGCAACTGGTGCGATCCAAACTGAATCACCCTCGCCAATTTTTTTGGCTAACTCCTCATAGGTTAGTGTCCCGGCAGTAGCGCTCTCGGAGGCAGTACTCCCGGCTGGCGTAGAATCCGGCGTCTGACGCTCAGCCGAGCACGACCCGACAAACGAGCTTAACGCTAAACTTCCAACTGCCAAAAATGTTGTCAACCGGTTTCTTATTGTGTCTAAAAACTCTCCTTTTCTTCTCATAAATATATTATGCTACAAACTGCCATTTAGTTCAACATGCGCGCCCAAAATGCCAAAACGCGCTATAATATACTCATGGATTACAACAAACTAGCACTCGAACTACACCAAAAATATAAAGGCAAAATCACCACCGCGCTGCGCGATAACGGCGAGATTGACCGCGATAAGCTCAGCGCTTATTACAGCCCAGGCGTCGGTGCCGTTAGCCAGGCCATCGCCGAGAACCCGGCGGATTTGCCGAAATACACTTGGACGAACAATTTGGTCGGCGTGATTTCTGACGGTTCAGCGATTTTGGGTCTGGGCGATTTGGGGCCAAAAGCAGCTATGCCAGTGATGGAGGGCAAGGCGCTGCTGTTCAAGCATTTTGCTAATGTCGACGCCGTGCCAATCGTGCTGGATGTCCACCAGCCAGAAGAAATTATCGCTGCCATCAAGGCGATAGCGCCGAGCTTCGGGGCGATTAATTTAGAGGACATCGCTTCGCCAAAATGCTTCGAGATTGAGGAGCGTTTGAAAGCCGAACTAGACATTCCAGTATTTCACGATGACCAGCACGGTACGGCAGTAGTAGTGTTAGCCGGGCTGATCAACGCCGCCAAGGTTGTCGGCAAAAACTTACGCGACTGCAAAGTCGTCCTGGCAGGGCCAGGCGCGGCTGGCACAGCGATTATTAAGCTGCTCAATCTGTACGGCGTCAAAAACTTAATTGCGCTCGATCGCCACGGCGCGCTGAGTAGCGACCGCACTGACCTGTCGCCAGAAAAAACCGCCTTGCAGCAATATTTGAACACTTCAGAAAGCGGTACGCTAGCAGAAGTATTAGCTGGCGCCGACATTTTCATCGGCGTATCGGCCGCTAACTCGCTAGCGCCAGAGATGATCGCGGCAATGGCCAGCCAGCCGATTATTTTCGCTCTGGCCAATCCAGTACCCGAAATCATGCCCGATGCCGCGATTAGCGCTGGCGCAGCCGTCGTAGCGACTGGCCGCAGCGACTTCCCGAATCAAGTTAATAATTCCTTGGCTTTCCCTGGTATTTTCCGCGGCGCACTCGACCATGGCGTCCAAAAAATCACTGACCAGCACAAGTTAGCCGCCGCCGAAGCTCTAGCAGCGCTGGTCGAAAACCCAACCGCCGACGAAGTTATCCCGTCGCCATTCGACAAACGCGTCGTACCAGCGGTAGCAAATGTCATAAAATAAATCCTAAATCAATACTAAGTAGTTGAGTTGGGGGCGGGACGGCGAACTGAATCGCGCGCCCCGCCCCAGAGCAAAGGCGCAGCCCTGCTGGCTTGAGCTTGCCTTTGCGACCAGTCAGTGAGGTCAGAGCGTGGTTGATGGACTAGTATACCAGTCCATCAACCTTTCAAAGTATTCTCTACTCACCTCCCTCTCCGAAGATACCAAATCCTCGGGATAGTATTTCGATTCCGTCAAAACAACACCATCGCTGTCCAGCGTGAAGCTGACCAGCGACACGCCCTCCTCTGCTGTCACCAGGACGACAAACGACGCATGAAAAGGATAGACCTCTACGGAAAAACCCGCCTCGCGGGCGGAGTCCGCGAGTTCAGCGGCATTGCGGGCCACCTTATCTCGCATGGCCAGCCACGCGAGGTGCCTGCACCCAATTTTTTGCACGTGATTATACGGCAAGACATTCCCGAACAGGCCTCTCAAAAACCGCCCTCTATCGATGTCCCCCACCATCTCAAACCTTCCTTCCGCCCCGTGCCAGGGCGCTCGACGATGATTGTACCCAGGCCCTATGCCTAGAGCCAGCACTCAATACTATACCACAATTTGCACTAAATCACCCGTGCTATTTCCTCGAGCGTGGTCTCGCCGCGCAAAGCCGCCAGCACGCCGACCTGCTCGAGCGTTAGCATACCTTCGTTTCGAGCGGTTTCTTCGATTGTCTCGGGGTGAACATCTTGGACGTCGCCGCGGATAAACTTCTGGATTTCATCGGTAACAACCAACTGTTCCATGATGACCACCCGGCCTTTGTAGCCAAACGGCGCATCTTCGCTAGGCACGGGGCGCCACAGCTTAAAATTATCCAGATCAGGCTTCTCGACATCGGGCGGCAGCTTTTCGAGTACGCGCTGAACATATTTACGTGTTGCCTCATCGGGTTCGTACGCTTCCTTGGTATGATCGACTAAACGCCGCACCAAACGCTGGGCAATCAGTAAACGGATAGCGCTTGAAAAGATCGGATTAACTCCAATCATATCAATCATACGGCTAAAGGCTGTACTGGTAGTATTGGCGTGAAAGCTCGATAACACCAAGTGGCCGGTGATTGACGCCTGAATAGCCGTGCGCGCCGTATCGACATCACGAATCTCGCCAACCATCACCACATCCGGGTCGAGGCGCAAGACGCTGCGCAAACCATCAGCGAAACTCTGCCCGTGCGTCGTGTCGATCGGAATTTGCGACATGCCGCTCAGGCCATACTCGATCGGATCCTCGAGCGTAATCAGCTTGCGATCAGTGGTATTCAACGCATTGAGCATACTATAAAGCGTCGTCGACTTACCCGAGCCAGTCGGCCCGACCATCAGCACCAGACCGCGCGGGTGGCTGACAACATCGTCGATTTCCTTGCGCTGGCGCGGCGGAATACCCAGCAAATCCAAGTTCAACAATGATTCATCAAAATTAAACAAACGCAGCACCGCATCTTGCCCGTACAACGTTGGCACAGTCTCGACGCGCAGATTCAATAGATGCGTGCCTTGATCGGTAGTGATTTCCATCTGCATATGGCCGGACTGCGACTCCATAGCTGCACTGCTAACACCAGCACGGCTAGCTAGCTCGCCCATAATAATTCGGTAGCGCGAACGTTCTAGCTGCGCCACCGGGTGCAGCGCGCCGTCGACGCGCATGCGTACGCGGATAGAATCGCGCTCGTTTTCAATGTGAATATCGCTAGCGCCAAGCCTGTCCGCCTGCTTGATCAGGAAATCAAATAATTCCTCGCTCGATACCAGATTCAACGTCTGGCTAACTTGAGCGATGGTGTTGCTATCGCCCTCTTTAGCAATCTCGATATCATCATAGGCAGTACGCTGCGGCGGATCGTAACGCAGCATCATCGCCCGGTAGCCGCTAGCGCTGATCAGCAAAAACTGCAATTTGTCGCCGCGATCTTGATACTCGCGCTTGATCTTCTGCAAAATAGATTGCGGCGTTTGCGAGGTTACGCCGATTTGGTACATCACTTCGTTGCCGCCCTTGGCTAGCGGCACGATGCGGTATTGGTGCATTTTCTCGATCGGAATCATGCCAGGGACTAGCGGTAGCGTATCCTCTAGATTGCGCATATCAACATACGGCAAACCCAAAATAGTCGCCCGCTGGCGGGTAGCTTTTTCGTCTTGTTCGCGCCGACGGCGCTGGACTTCTTCTTCATCCATCACCTTTATTTTAGCAAAAAGCTTGCGCTAAAAACAGTGCTACAATAGAATTATGCCAAAAATCGTCGTCATCGCCCACAACATCCGCTCGGCTTTCAATGTCGGGTCGATTTTCCGGACATGCGAAGGTTTCGGTGTCGAACGGTTGATTTTGAGCGGCTATACGCCCTACCCAGATTTGAGTTTGTGCCGCGAAGCGCCAAATTGCGCGCTAATCGATGGTGAAATCACGCGAGACGACCAGCGTCTGCCGCACATCCGCGAAAAAATTACCAAGCAAATTCACAAAACTGCGCTCGGCGCCGAGAGTCTGGTGCCGTTTGAGTATCGCGAAGTACCGCCGCTAGACGAACTGCGGCAGCTGGGCTACCGTATCGCCGCCCTAGAACAAGCCGCCAATAGCACCAATCTGCGCAATTATTCGGCGCCAGACCGCATTGCGTTGCTGCTAGGCGAAGAAGTCGACGGTATCGCGCCCGAATGGCTGGCTTTGGCTGACGATATCATTGAGATTCCGATGTTCGGGCAAAAAGAGTCGTTCAATGTGTCGGTAGCGGCCGGAATCGCGCTATACGAACTAGAAAAAGCGGCAAAATAGCCCGAAAAGGGTTCAAAATTTGCATTTTTTGCAAAATAATTGCTAAAAGTATTGACAATTTCACTACTCTGTGCTATATTAATACTAGCTTTTCGCTCAAGTTTTCGAAAATAAAGGGCGTGAAGTTGCCCTTTTACTTGAGCGAGTGATTCTAGGAGGAATCATGAAGCGTTTCATTGCTCGTATCGCCCTCGAGTTCGCTGCCATCCTGGCCGCGGCCATTGTGGCCGCCCAGCTCGTTAAGAGCGGGTATCTCGCCCTCGGGGTGAGTATCCTCTCTATCTACGCAATGTTCAGCCTGTATAGGCTGGGCATTGAGAAGATCAATGCCCAACGCGAGAGGGGTCTCAAGGAGGCGCAGGTGCGCCGCCTTGAGGCTGATCTGTCCGTCAAGGAGGCACAGGTGCACCGACTCGAGGCGGCGCTCGTCGACGCCGCATCCGAGGCCCTTTGGGTCTCAGACATCGAGATTCGTGATAGCAAGGTAGTTTACAAGATCGATGCCCCTGGTCGCGGGCGCATTGTCATCTACCTCCCCATAGAAAAGGACGCCAAGAACGAGGACGCCCCCGCGGTGTCCAACAAGGGCTGATAAAGCCCGCTAGAAAATAGCCCGCCTAGAGGCCACCAGCCTCGGCGCAAGGCCTTTCTGGCGGGCTATTTTCTTTGGTCAAAATTATCCGCATCCTAGGCTATTTCACCTTGACGCATTCGTCGCCCAATAGTTCGGCCAGGCCAGCGCGCAGATTACGCTGAGCATCGACCCGAAACGGCAGACGGATGGCATTGGACTTATCATCGCCCAAAATCATAATGATGTCGTTTTGGCCAGGATTTTGGCTGCACAGTTTCTTGAGCGAGACCAGCAGGTCGCGGTCGCTCGGGTTTTTGACTTTGACATAGACAGTTTCCAGTTTTTCTAGAGGCTTGGCGGTGATTGCCGGTGCCGCTTTGGCGCTGGCTGCAGCCGTAACGGCTGGTGCGCCGCCTCCAGATTTGCGCGGATAGCGTTTATTTTTGACGGCCGCGCGGCCTTTGGGGGCGGCCATTTTGCGGCCGTGGCTTTGGTATTCGTTGAGTTCTTTGTCGGTAACGATACTAATTTCGTCAGCGATGATTTTGGCTTCGTCGGTCATGTTGCCGTCGCGGTCACGGGCGTTGATTGTGCCGGCCACCTTGATGATAGCATCTTGTTGCAAGTTGTCGCCAAGCTGCTCGTACAGCCTCGGGAAAACGATTAATTCTGCCTCGCTAGTTTTGTCCTCGATACCAACAAACGCCATTTTAGTGCCAGCCTTGGTGACAATAGTGCGTACCGTCGACACCAAGCCGCCGACCGACACTTTCTGCCCGTCGATTTGCGGCGTGCAGGCATGCAGCGGGATGGTCTGCTCCTCGAAAAAGGCATCGTAATTATCTAGCGGATGCGCGCTGATATACAGGCCCAGCAATTCGCGCTCCCACATCAGCTGTTCTTTGTTGGTGTATTTGACCGGCGAAGTCTTCAGTTCGACCGACGGTATCAACTTGTCGCCGCCGAGCGCCGCGAACATATCAACTTGCCCGCTGAGCGCTTCCTTTTGCAGCTTGCTGGCAAAAGCTAGAATCGTATCGAGATTAAATAGCAAATCGCTGCGGTCGCCTAGCGCGTCGAAAGCACCGGCTTTGACCAGCGATTCCCAAGCTTTGCGATTGACTTTGCTAGTACTGACACGTTTGGCAAAATCCTCGACCGACTTGAACGGGCCATCGGCCTCGCGGGCACGGATAATCTCTTCGACTGCGCCGACGCCGACACCTTTGACTGCGGCCATACCGAAGCGAACCTGCTTGGCAGCTGGCACCACGCCGAACTCGACGTATGACTGATTGACGTCTGGCGCCAGAACCTCCAGGCCCATATGCTTGCACTCGGTAATTTCAATCGCCAGGCGGTCGATATCGTCATGATCGCTGGTCATTAGCGCCGCCATAAACGCATCCGGATAATGCGCCTTCAAATATGCCGTCCAATAAGCAATCAAGCCGTAACAAGCGGCATGCGACTTATTAAAGCAGTAATTAGCGAATTCCTCCAGCTGCGTCCAGAAGGTTTCCGCCATTTCGCGGGTGGCGCCGCCGACTTTGACCGCGCCCTCGACGAACTCCGGCTTAACCTTTTTCATTAGGTCGATTTTTTTCTTACCGACCGCTTTGCGCAGCGTATCAGCCTGGCCGCCGGTAAAGCCGCACCATTCCTTAGAAATTTGCATAAATTGCTCTTGGTAAACCAAAATTCCGTAAGTGTTTTCCAGCGAGTTGCGCATACCCTCGTGCAAGTAGGTAATCGGCTCTTCGCCGTGCTTGCGGCGGATAAAGCTATCGATAAACTGCATCGGCCCCGGGCGGTACAGCGCTACCATGGCGATGATGTCTTCGAAATGCGTCGGTTTGAGCGCCCGCAGGTAGCGTTTCATGCCCGCCGATTCTAACTGGAACACGCCGGTGGTGTCGCCGCGCTGGAATAGCTCGTATGTCGGCTTGTCGTCAAGCGGCAAGTGTGCCAGGTCGATTTCTTCTTTATAAACTTTTTTGATAATACGCATGGCGTTGTTAATAATCGTCAAGTTACTGAGGCCTAAAAAGTCCATCTTCAGCAGTCCCAGCTCCTCAACCTCGCCCATCGGGAATTGCGTCGCCACCACGCCTTTTTGCGCCATTTCTAGTGGAATATAATTAACCAGCGTGTCCGGCGCAATCACCACGCCGCAGGCATGAACGCCGTGGCTACGAATCGTGCCCTCGAGCTGGATGGCGTAATCCAGCACTTCTTTGGCGGTAGGATTATTCTCATACTCCTTACGCAAATCAGCGTCCTCTTTAACGCTAACCGACAGCGGGATATGCCGGCCCTGGTTCGGCGGCGGTACCAACTTAGCCAAGCGGTCGCTCTCAGCATACGGCACTTCCAGCACCCTGGCGACATCGCGCACCGCCATGCGGCCGAACATCTTACCGAAGGTAGCGATGTTGCTGACGTGGTCTTCGCCGTATTTTTTAGCGCAATACTCAATCACTTCGTCGCGGCGAGTATCTTGGATATCAACGTCGATATCCGGCATGGAAATACGATCTGGATTCAGGAAACGCTCAAACAGCAGTCCGTACTTCAGCGGATCAAGGTCGGTAATATTCAGTGCGTAGGCGATAATTGATCCGGCGGCGCTACCTCGGCCCGGACCAAAGACAATTCCCTTAGACTTACCCCAGTTGATAAAGTCCTGAACAATCAAGAAATAGCCCTCATAACCCATGTTACCCATCACGCCCAGCTCCATCTCGGCGCGCTGGCGAACTTCGTCGGATAATTGCGGGATGATATCATCAGGATCTAGCTTCTCAGCTTCCTCTTTCGAAGCGCCATTATAACGCTGCAATAAACCTTGATAAGTCAATCTCAGCAGATACGAGTGCTCGTTCTCGCCTTCGGGAAGCGGATATTTAGGAATAAGAATGCGGCCCAGCTCGATTTCAACGTTACAACGGTCAGCTACCTTTTTAGTGTTACGAATTACCTCGGGATACTCCTCGCCCCAGTGAGCAATGATGTCGCGCGGGTCGGTCAAATGCAGCTCGAAATCCTTCAAGCTCATACGCTTTTCATCGCTCAAGTACGAACCAGTACCGACACATAGCAAAATTTCGTGCGCGTCTTGGTGATCATGTGTCAAGTAGTGGCCGTCGCAAGTCACCACCATCTCGATGTCCAGCTCCTTGGATAACTTAATTAAGCCCTCGTTGATTTTTGCCTGGACGTCCCAGTGCGTATTTGACTTCGGGTGGCCGTGGTCTTGTAACTCCAGATAATAGCGATCGCCCAGAATCGATTTATACCATTTGGCGATATCGCGGGCGCGATCGTAGTCGTCTTCTTTGAGAGCCACGCCAATTTCACCGCTAGCACAACCGCTCATCACAATCAGACCTTCGTTCAGCTCCTCCAGCAAGTCGTGGTCAATCCGCGGTTTGTAGTACATTCCCTCCAGATTGGCCTGCGTCGATAGCTTCATCAGATTATGAAAGCCAGTGTTGTTCATCGCTAGCACCGTCAAGTGGAAGCGCTGTTTATCCTTGGCCGGATCGCGATCAAAGCGTGAACGCGCCGCTACGTATGTCTCAATACCGAGGATCGGCTTAATGCCGGCTTTTTTGGCAGTTTTATAATAGTCAAGGATACCGCTCATCGTACCATGATCGGTTACTGCCGCCGCCTCCATACCGAACTCCTTGACCTTATCAACCAAATCATTGATTTTAGTCAAGCCGTCTAGCACCGAATGAAAGGTATGATTATGCAGGTGCACGAAATCGCTCGGTTGCAGCGCCGGCTGGCCTTGTACTGAATTACTACCCATATCTTATGCTTATTATAGCGCAGACTAGGTTGTTTTTGAAGACGCGCCGCGCCAATCTACCTGCACTCTTGGCGCAGTAATTTTAAGGAGTAAAGAAGCCGTTTCGTAACGCTAGCGCCGGCTATTCTGCATAACATTAAGTATTTGATCGATAAAGCCAGCCACGCTCGGGACAAGTTGGCCAGTGAGATTAAGCATCCAAACCAACAACACAATCAGCATAGTACCCCCTAAAAGCGACCCGAAACCGAAAAATATACCGCGAAAAAAGTTAATCTTGTAAATCTCGTAGCGATTGCGGTTGAAGTCGTTGAACAGCTCCTCGAGCAGCGCCTGGCGCGAGCCTTTTTCGTTGTCGTCACGCAAACGCTGAGATATGCGGGTGAAGATATTATTGTGCTTTTTAGCCATAGATTTAGTTTGCCACAACTCGCCAGTTTTCACAATAAAAAAGCGCCCTGATTTACAGCGAAACAGAGCGCCTTGAGTATTTGATTGGCTACAATTATTTGCGCTTACTTGGGCGGTTGAATTCGTCCTTGGCGGCGTTAGCAGCACGCACAGCGCGGTCGCTATAGTCGTCAACAGTTTTGCGGCCTTCTTCGACGGCAGCATTGGCTTTGTTGCGGACATCGCTATAAACTTTCTCGCCCTTGGCCTTGACCTCTTCGGCTTTTTCGCCAGCTTCGTTCTTTAGTTCGTTAGCCTTTTTCTTGAGATCGGCACGGGTTTCTTTGCCTGACTTCGGCGCTGTTAGGACGCCAGCAACTACTCCGGCAACTGCGCCAAAGAGCGCCCCCAAAACAAATTTACGTTTTGACATAATTAGTCCTCCTTATTTTTATGTTTTTTAGTTTTGTACATCATCGATTTGATGATCTTGGCGATTGCTGCCGGTGCCACCATAGCAGCCGCGCTATTGGCAACCGACTCTACCTTGAGGGCAGTGCGCTCGGCGGCACAAGCCACCCGTTTGATTTGGCGGGAAATCTGGATTAGCTTGATCGTCAAGATAATTGCTAGCAGCAAGAACAACGCCAAAGCTGCTGCCAAAATGATGACAAGTATTTGAGCCCATTCCATCAATATTTGCGCTCCTTTTTGTTTATTTTAATACTGCTTTTGCAGCTATACTTTCATTATACCACGTTCTGTCAGAAAAAGCTAGTGCTTTTAGCGATTTTCGCCGTTAATTCGCGATTGTAAGAACTGCCGCAGCGCTGGGCCGAGCTTTTGATGCTTTAGTCCAAAATCAACAACTGTTTTGATGTATTCCAATTTATCGCCAGTGTCATAATATGTGCCATTGGTAATTTCTACGCCGTAAAAATCAAACCCATCGTCAATCATCTCTTGCATAATTGGTTGAATAGTAAACTCGCCATGGCCGTCAAATTTTTCCTTAGCTTTCTCCAAGTAGCCAAAAATCTCGCCCGGAAGCAGATAACTACTGACACTCGCCAGATCGGACGGCGCATTGGTTTTACCAGGTTTTTCGACAATATTGGTCATTTTGATGACGCCGTCTTTGACTTGCTGGCCATTGATAACGCCGTAACGATCAAATTCCGAATCGTCGGTAATTTTCTTACACGACAAGATTGCCCCGTCGAGCTGCTGCGATGCCTCAATCATTTGCCGGAAACGGCTCGGACTGGCGGCAATGAAATCGTCCGCAAACGTATAAATCACCGGTTCATCGTGGCGAATTAAATGCGAAGCGCAAGCCAGCGGCGTGGCATTACCGTACGGACCTTTCTGGCGAATATAGACGAAGTTGGCCATTTCGGACAAGCGCTGGACGATATCAATTAGCGGTTGCTTTTTGGCGCCGCCAGCGCGCAGATTGGCGAGCAGCTCTTCGTTTGGCGTATCAAAATGGTCTTCGATCGCCCGCTTGTTGGCGCTACCGATGATAATAATATCCTTAATGCCAGCCTCAACCAATTCCTCGACGACATATTGAATAATCGGCTTTTCAATTAGCGGCAGCATTTCTTTGGGCATAGCTTTGGTCTGCGGCAAAAACCGGGTACCGAAACCAGCGGCGGCAATGATAGCTTTGGTTGGTTTTTTCATTATATTAAACTCCTCCTCTGTCCTATTTCTGAAGTGTCGAACTTTATAATTTTTCGCGGATTAATTTCTGCGCTAGGCTCGGATTGGCCTGCCCTTTGGAACGCTTCATGACTTGGCCGACTAGATAGCCGATAGCTTTATCCTTACCAGCTTTAATGTCGGCAATGGAAGCCGCCGAGGCTGGGTCGCTGAGCACTTCGTCGACGATGGCAGCGATGGCTCCTTCGTCAGACACCTGCAGCAAGTTCTTTTCTTTAGCGATATCCTCCGGCATGACACCAGCATACTTCTCATTGAATAAATCGAGAAAGATTTCTTTGGCACTGTTCGAGCTAATCGTCCCTTTTTCAGCCAGCAGCGCCAAGTGTGTCAAGCGGCGCGGACCGACTAATCCAGACTCAACTTTTTGATAGTCTAATTGTTCGTCTGGCGTGGAGGCAAATAAGTTAAAACTTCGTTTAGCTAGCCGGTCATAAGTCTGGCGATCAACATCCAAATCCTCCAGTACTGATTGCTCGTTGCTATCAGTCAGGGAGTAAATGGCGTCCAGAACTTTGGCAGCTTCCTGATGAGCTAGCACCGTATCAATTACCGAATGGTCCAGTTTCAAATCTACCCAGCGCTCTCGGTACTCGTTCGGCAACATCGGCACCTCAGCCTGAATCCGCGCAATTTCCTCATCACTCAGCACCACTGGCGGGATGTCGGCATCAGGCATGTAGCGATAATCCTGGGCGTCCTCTTTCGAGCGCTGCGAAGTAGTGATTTGTTTGTCATCGCTCCAACCGCGGGTTTCCTGAACTACCGGTTCGCCGCGCTCCAGCAGGTCAACTTGGCGCTTAAATTCATATTCAGCAGCACGCTCGACGCTGCGGAACGAATTGAGATTCTTTACTTCCGCGCGTTTGCCGAGTTCTGTGGCACCTTTCTTAGCCACCGAAATATTGACGTCAAAGCGCATGTTGCCGTGATACAAATCACCGTGCGTCACGCCAGCGTAGACCATCAACTTATGAAGTTCCGAAGCGTAAGCCTTAGCCTCCTCGGCAGAATGCATGTCCGGCTCAGAAACAATTTCGATCAGCGGTGTACCAGCGCGGTTGAGGTCGACCAATGAATAGCCGTCGTGGTGTGTCAATTTACCAGCGTCTTCCTCCATGTGCGCATGGTGAATCCGCACTCGCTTGATCGAGCCGTCTTCTAGCGGCGCATCAACATAGCCAGCCAAAATAATCGGCTGATACATCTGCGAGGTCTGATAGCCCTTTGGTAAGTCAGGGTAGAAATAATGCTTGCGATCAAACCGGCTAACGCGGGCGATCGGCGCATTCAACGCTTTACCGGCGCGCACTGCTAGCTCGACGGCGTGCTTATTCAGCACTGGCAGCATGCCTGGTAATCCAAAATCGATTTCATGCGTTTTTTCGTTTGGCTCGGCGTCGCGAGCGTCGTTATCAGCCGGACTAAACAGTTTGGTTTTGGTCGCCAGCTGGACGTGGCACTCGATACCAATGGTCATTTCATATTGTTGTAAAATTTCGTCAGATACTGCCATTAGATTGCTCCTAAATCTTTCAATGCTTGTTTGTAAGCGGCCAGAGCGCGGCGCGCAATATCATAATTTATCTTGACATCAGCTTCGTGCGCGATATGGTTGCGAATTTTGTGTGCGCCCCAGATATGGTTAGCGTTCGACCAAACCTTACCAGCGGCTTTCATGCGCTCGCCCATAGTCTCGCCCTTGTAGTGGCTATCGCGCAAGGCTTTGTCAACAAGCTTATCAGCGTTGAGGATAGCTAGCTGCCAGCTGGGAGCACTTTCTTTGTCGAGGCTATTTTCGATCGCCAGCCAGCGGGCGCGGAATTTTTCAACTTTGAGCTTCGGCGAACGCTTGCTAGCAAAGGCAATAAAAACTGCGCCGACAATCGCCAAAATCAGTACCGCGATCAAAATGAACCACGTTGCGAAATTATTATTCATTTTCGCCCTCCATATCGCCTGCTAGCGCGATCAACTTAGCGTCGGACTTCATCGGGCCAACTAACTGCGCGCCGATTGGCAGACCGCTAGAACTACTACCTGCCGGTATACTGATTGCTGGCAAACCTGCCAAGCTTGGTGGTACCGTCATGACATCCGCCAAGTACATCTTGACTGGATCGCTAGTGTTTTCACCCAGGCCAAACGCCGGTGTAGGCGCGGTTGGCAGCAGCAAGAAATCGTACTTCTCAAACAGCTTGTTGAATTCGTTAATCAAAACAGTGCGCGCCTTTTGAGCCTTCAGATAATAAGCATCGAAAAAGCCGCTGGATAGCACATAGCTGCCGATCATGATACGGCGTTTGTTCTCGGTCATGAAACCTTCGTTGCGGCTGCGGCCGTAAAGCTCAGCTAGTGTTTTGACACCTTCGGCGCGATAGCCGTAGCGTACGCCGTCGTAACGCGCCAGGTTGCTAGAAACTTCTGCCGGCACGACGATATAATAAATTGCCAAAGCATATTTAAGACTTGGCATATCAACATCTTCGACCACGTGGCCAGCTGCGCGTAATTTATCGGCAAAATCATTAACGTTAGCGCGAACTTCTGCGTCGACGCCGTCGCTCATCGCCTCGCTGATCAGGCCAATCTTCAAATGCTCGCCTGCTGATTTCTGCATTTCAAAGTAATCCGGCAGCGTCGTCATATCTTTATCATCACGACCAGCCATTACGCTAGTGACTAATGCCACATCGTCGGCATGCCGTGCGAAGCAACCCATCGTGTCGGTACTAGAAGCCATCGCCACCGCGCCGTAGCGGCTACTCAAACCATAAGTCGGTTTGAAACCGTAAACACCGTTAAAGCTAGCTGGCTGGCGAATTGAACCGCCAGTGTCGGTACCCAGCGCGAACGGCACCACATCTAGCGCTGTCACGACTGCTGAACCACCCGACGAACCGCCGGCTACCTTGGTCTGATCAACGGCATTATGCGTCGCGCCAAAATATGAGTTCTCGGTCGAACCGCCGTGCGCAAAAGCATCGAGATTCGACTTACCAATACAAATCGCGCCGGCCGCTTCAAGCTTCTCGACGACGGTCGCCTGGACTGGCGCTTCGAAGTTCTCGAGCATTTTTGCCGCCGCAGTAGTTGGCGCACCGAACGCCAAGTAATTATCCTTGACCACAAACGGTACGCCCGCTAGGACGCCCGGGTTCTCACCTTTTTTGATCCGCTCGTCGATCTCGTCAGCTCGCTGCAGAGCGCGCTCTGCCGTCAGGCTGAGTAACGCATGATATTCCTCGGTTTCTTGAGCTTTGGCGAGCGACCGCTCGATTTGTGTCCGCGCGGTGGTCTCGCCTTTTTTAACCCTATCGACTAATTCAATAATTTTCATAGCTACAACACCTTTGGCACTTTCACGCAATTGTCGCTTTGCTCGGCTGCTAAGGCCAGCAGCTGTCGCCGCGATACGCTGCTGTCAATGATTTCGTCGTCGCGCCAGACGTTTTGCAGACCCGTCACCTGATACGTCGGCTCCACGCCGTCGGTATCCAACTTATCCAGCTGATTGATATAATTGATAATTTTCTCGATATCGGCGCGAAGCGACTCAACCTCCGCATCAGACATCTGCAAACTGCTTAATTGTGCCAAATGACGCACATCGTCGTTGGTAATTGTACTCATTATTCACTAATTATAACGCAGAAGCTAGAGAAGTGCCAAAGGATTTTGCATAAGTTACAGAAGCTCAGTCATCCCACTTATGCTACAATAAGATAAGTTATGCCGCATCAAATCAAAAAGAAGCTAGGAGTGACGTTATATAGAGGCGGAGCGGAGTTCCGTGTGTGGGCGCCGTTTGCCAAGCAAGTATTCATCAGCGGGACGTTTACCGCGGGCGAGAAACAACCGCTAACCAGCGAGGGCGACGGCTATTGGTTTGCGCTGATCCGCAATGTCGAGCCGGGCCACCAATACAAATACATCATCGAGACGCCCGACGGCCGGCTGCTCGAGAAGAACGACCCGCGCGCTCGAGCTATCACTAGCAGCGACAAGGGATTTTCGGTGATTGTCGACAATAACTTCGATTGGCAGAACGATGCTAATTTTGCCATGCCGCCGCGCCAAGATCAAGTCATTTATGAGCTGCATGTCGGCACTTTCAACCGCCCCGACGCTGCTACATCTGGCACCTTTGACAGCGCAATCGAAAAGTTGGATTACTTGCGAGATCTCGGTGTTAACATTATCGAGCTGATGCCAATCACCAGCATGGCCTTTAGTAACGGCTGGGGCTACGCGCCAAACCACATTTTCAGCGTCGAAAGCATGCTGGGCGGGCGCCACGGCTTGATGAAGTTTGTACGACAATGCCACACCCGCGGTATCGGCGTAGTGCTAGACGTCGTTTACAATCATTTTTATGGCGACACTGACCTCTGGCAGTTTGACGGTTGGAGCGAGAACGACCGCGGCGGGATTTATTTTTATAATGATGAGCGCGGCGATACGCCTTGGGGCGGACGGCCTGATTTCGGCCGGCCGGAAGTTCGGCAATTCGTCCTTGACAATATTACAATGTGGTTGAATGAATACCATATGGACGGCCTGCGCGTCGATAGCACCATTTACATGCGCAATACCGAGGGCCGCGATAATGACCCCGAGCACGACATCGCTGACACTTGGAGCTTATTGCAAGATATCACTGAACTAGCGCACAAAATCAAACCAGATTCGCTGATAATCGCCGAAGACGCCGCCTGCAACCCAGCAATCACGGCACCGCGCGCCAACAACGGCTGCGGCTTTGATGCGCAGTGGGAGCTGGGGTGGCCGCATGCTTTGCGTGATGCGCTAGGACTAACTGCTGATACGGCACCGACTTTGCAAGGCATTCGCTATGAATTTTCTCACTCGTACAATGGCAATGATTTTGAGCGGGTTATTTTTAGCGATTCGCACGATACTGCTGCCAACGGCTCGGTGCGGCTCAACGAAGCAGCCGACCCCACTGGCGGCACGACGCTATATGCCCGCGAGAAAGCTCTGCTGGCCGATGCCATCACTTTGACATCCGCTGGCATTCCAATGATTTTACAAGGCAGCGAGTTCTTGCAGGACGGCTCTTTCAACGATTGGGCGGCCCTAGAATGGCGCAAAACTGAAAAGTACGCTGGCATCCTGCTAGCTCACAAGCATTTGCTAGCACTACGGCACAACGCTTACGATACAACGCGCGGCCTGCAAGGCAATTCGACCGCCCTTTTCCACGCCAACGACGACAACTGCGTTATCGGTTACCACCGCTGGGATAAGGGCGGCGCTGGCGACGACGTGCTGGTAATTGTCAATTTCAGCGACCAGCACTTCGACCATTACGATATCAATTTGCCGCTGCCAGGACACTGGCATGTCCGCTTCAACAGCAGCTGGCACGGCTATAGCAAGGATTTTCGCGGCGTGCATTTATCATCGGTAAACACGCACAAGAACAGTACAGCCACCATCACGCTGCCGCCTTATGGGGTGTATATTTTGTCGCAAGAGTAACTACCCTATCCTATATATTATAACATATTTGATAGTATCATGTCAAAAAATCTTAATTTAGTTAGAGAAAAAGCGGATCGTAGCTATATCATTAGCCTCAACCACAGCCCTGCCGCCAACTGGATAAGTGAATTTCGGGTCGGTATGGCCAAAATCTAGATTAGCAATGACTGGCATAGTCTGCTCAATATTTTTGCTAAGAATAATATCCCTAAGAGCCTGCTCTGTTGGCTGCGATTCCTGTTGGAAACGCCCGATTAGAATAGCTTTGACCTGACGAAAATACGGCTGCTGCACTACCGACTGGAAATTGCGCTCAAATGTTTCTAAAATCGAATCGTAGCTATCGTCCTCGATACATAAGATGATATCGCCAGCAATGCGCGGAAAATACTCGGTGCCGTTCAGCAAATTTAGACTGCACATATTTCCGCCTAGCAAAGTTCCTTCAGCCCTACCTTTCTGGATAATTAGTGGACCAGCGTTTGGCAGAGTGGCGCGCGAGGATTTTTCGTCGTAATTCCAAGGATAATCGTAAAAGTTCGCCGACGGCGCAATTTCGTACTCATCCGGCTGATCCGCAAACAAACAGCGCTTAAAATATTCCAGCGAATAGCTATTTTGCGGCAGCATACCAAAGCAATAAAAGTTCGGCGCAGCATATGTGATTAAGCCAGTTTTAGCTAAAATAGCATGATTCAACACCGTGGTATCCGAAAATCCGGCAAAAATCTTCGGGTTAGCGTCAATTAGTTTCCAGTCTATTTTATCGAGCAGCTGATTTGAATTAAAACCGCCAACGGCCGCCAAAATCGCTTTAACTTTCGAATCGGTAAATGCAGCGTGCAAATCGTCGACCTTCTCCTGGTCGCTCGGACAGCCGCGCTGAGACCGTGAAAAGGCATTTTCACTAAACGTCACTGTCAGACCGAGCGATTCCAGCGCCATCGTTGCCCGCCGCAAAACAGTCTCGTCAATGTCGCTAGCCGAGCGCGCCAGTGCAACGATTCGAATTTCATCGACAGGCTGCAGTTTGTTTGGTGTCATTTTTATCCTTTCTTATTCCAGTCAGTTGACTAATTACCAAAAAATCTCCTAGGCAGGAGACGAAAATCTAACAAAATAGCCTCTGCCTAAAACCGAAAGTAATGGCAGTGGCAATGATAGTAGCAGCAACAAAAAGTAAATAAGCTCATACGGTTTATTATAACATAATACATGTTCAGTAAAGAGATGTAGGCGGTCCCGCTCAATAAAAATATAAAGAACGGGACCGCCCCAGCCACTGACGAGGCGAGCATCTCAAGCAAAGTAAGTCTTCAGCCTAGCGAGAAGGGTGCTACCCTTCCCAGTGAGCTGTACCGACCCATCTCTTGAGATATTGACCATGGCGCTAAAAAAGCGCTGGTTGTAGTAGGAGATTGCATCAATGACCGCTCCCGAAGAGACATAGTCCACAGACACGCCATCTGCACGGAGCTTCATGACTCGATCAAGAATCGCTTTGGATCCAGAACTCCCATCCACCACCAGAATCCGTTCAGGCAATTCAATGTCGTTGAACATACCCAACATCTTCATGGCCGTAACAATTCGCTCCAAGCCAAAAGCCATGCCAACAGCAGGCTCCTGCTTGTCACCGAACTTGCCAACGAGGTTGTCATAACGACCACCTCCCAACACTGCTCCAACTGGGATAGAAGTGATGACACCTTCGAGGATGAACCCCGTATAGTAGTCAGCACCCCTCGCCAGCGTCAGGTCGACAGACGTCTTGTCAAGGATAGAGTCGGGCACCATCTCAAGGATAGTGCGAAGCTCATCCACAGCAGCAAGACCAGTTTCGGAAAAGTTAAGAGCCTGCTCAATAGCAGACAACTTTCCCAAAGCGTCGTCGCCATCGAGAAGAATCATCCCAATGATGGTATCAATGACATTCTCTGGTGTACCGTAGTCAGTCAGGTCACGCCTGACTCCCTCAATTCCCGACTTGGTAACCTTGTCGGAGAAGTCGAGTGCGCGCTGCACCATCAGTACGCCGGCATCATCAAAGACTCCTGCCTTCTCGGCGATAGCCTTGATGATGCCGCGGTGATTGACACGAATCGTGAAGTCGTTGAAGCCCAACTTGGACAGACCGAAGTGAGCCACATTGATGACTTCTGCGTCGGCCGAAAGGCAAGCGTTACCAATGATATCGCCATCACACTGGGTAAATTCACGGAAGTGACCCAGGTCAGGCTTGTCATCACGGAACACAGTCTCGATCTGGTAGCGCTTAAGCGGACGTGGGATTTCCGGGTGGGACCCAGCAAACCGCGCCAAAGGCACCGTCAGATCATACCGGTTGACGAGCCGTTCACCCTGCGAGTCCGCAAAAGTAAACAGCAGTTTCTCTCCTTCGCCGTGATGCCCATTAAACACTTCAGCGTTCTCAAGAATCGGCGTATGCAACGGCTCAAACCCGAAGGTTTCGTAGACGCTGCGGATTGTGTCGATGACAGCCTGTCGCCGCCTCATATCGACACCGAAGATCTCGCTCGTGCCGAGCGGGATGCTGTAGTGCATAGCACTCCTTCTTTCTGTCGATTGGTCAGGATATATCTGTAGCCTCTAGGATATACCAGCTATTAACCTCCTAATTGCCAATGTACTCTAGCCTCTGTAGCCAGGTGATTACAAATCACAGTCCAAATATTACTCTCTCCCTCTGAATTTGTCAAGCACTTCATTTTATTTTAATATTAGTCTGCATTACTATCGCTAATGTCCTACATCTTCTCACGAATCTCGGCGATCAGGTCGCGCAGGTCGGCGGCGCGTTCGAATTCTAAGTTGGCGCTAGCTAGATTCATCTGCGCGGTCAGGTCCTTGACGAGATTCTTGTACTCGTCGCGCGGGATTTTGCGTAGGTCGAGCTTTGGCTTGTCATCTTCTTTTTGCGGGATAATGGCGCGCAAGCCTTCGTCGATCGCTTTGCTGATACCGCGCGGCGTGATGTTATGCTCGCGGTTGTATTTCTCTTGAATCTGGCGGCGACGACGCGTTTCATCGATCGCTAAGCGCATGCTATCAGTCATATTGTCGCCGTACATAATTACCTTGCCGTCAACGTGACGCGCCGCCCGGCCAATCGTTTGAATTAGGCTGCGTTCGCTGCGCAAGAAACCTTCCTTGTCGGCGTCCATAATCGCCACCAAACTAACCTCTGGCAAATCAATCCCCTCTCGCAGTAAATTAATACCGACCAGCACGTCATAAACACCCATCCGCAAATCGCGCAAAATATCGCCGCGCTCCAGTGTGTCGATTTCGCTGTGAATGTAAGCTGTCTTGATACCGATCTCCGTCAGGTAAGTCGATAAGTCCTCTGCCATCCTCTTGGTCAAAGTAGTGACTAGTACGCGCTGCTTTTTGTCGACGCGGTCGCGGATCTCGGCGATCAAGTCGTCGACTTGCCCGTCGGTCGGTCGGACGATAATCTCTGGATCAAGCAAGCCAGTCGGGCGAATCACCTGCTGCGCTGGCGCCGGGCTGCGCTGGAGTTCATAATCACCAGGCGTCGCCGAAACGTAAATGACTTGGTTGATATGTTTATTAAATTCATCAAAGCGCAGCGGGCGGTTGTCTAGAGCACTCGGCAAGCGAAAACCGTACTCGACCAAGACTTCTTTGCGGGCGCGGTCGCCATTATACATGCCGCGCACTTGCGGCACGGTAACGTGGCTTTCGTCGATAATCATCAAAAAGTCGTCTGGAAAGTAATCTAACAAAGTCGCTGGCTGCTCGCCCGGTTCGCGGTTGGTTAGATAACGGCTGTAGTTTTCGATACCTTTGACGAAACCAGTCTGCTCTAGCATCTCGAGGTCGTACTTGGTACGCTGGCTGAGCCGCTGCGCCTCGAGCAGTTTATTATTCTTTTCGAACCATTCGACGCGCTGCTCGTACTCGGCGCGAATATTCTCGATGGCGCGCTTAATTTTTTCTTTCGGCGTAGCGTAGTGGCTGCTCGGGAAAATAGTGAAGAGTTCCGGCTCTTCCAAAATCTCGCCAGTCAGCGGGTCAATCCGCGTAATTCGATCGACGTCATCGCCGAAAAACTCCACTCGATAAGCCGTTTCACCGCCCGCCGGAAAGACATCGACCACGTCGCCTTTGACGCGAAACGCACCGCGCGCAAAATCGATATCGTTGCGATGATACTGAATATCCATCAATTGGCGCAAAAATTTGTCTTGCAAACGCCGCTCGCCGCGCTTAACGGTAATCGACAAATCATAATAATCCGCCGGCGACCCCAAACCATAAATGCAGCTGACGCTCGACACGATAACTACGTCGCGCCGTGTCAGCAAAGCGTCGGTAGCAGCATGGCGCAAGCGGTCGATCTCTTCGTTGATCGCCGAATCTTTCTCGATATAGGTATCGCTCGACGCGATGTAAGCTTCTGGCTGGTAATAATCAAAATAGCTGACGAAATAATGAACTTCGTTGTCGGGGAAAAACTGTTTGAATTCGCTGAACAGCTGGGCGGCGAGAGTTTTGTTGTGCGCCAAAATCAACGTCGGCACATTCCTCTGAGCGATAATGTTCGCCATTGTAAAAGTTTTACCGCTACCTGTTACACCGAGTAACGTTTGCTCGCGCTGGCCGTCGTACAAACCATTCAGCAACTGGGCGATCGCTTGCGGCTGATCGCCAGTCGGTTGATACGTAGACTTTAGCCGAAATCGCTGACTATCCATCTGGTATATTTTAACATTTTTAAGCTATTCTAGCTAACCTTGACCGTAGCGTTTGGCACTAACCTGCGGATCGCTGCTATCGTGCTCAACATCGGCGTATTTCTTGTCAAGCGCCTCAATGACTCGCGCTACTAACCGCTCGGGATTAGCGTCGTAAATGACATCTTTAGCGCCCGGCGCCCAGACGTTCTTGAGCAGAGTAATCGTGTAATCTGCCAGACCGCCGCTGCCCAGCAAGATACCGCAGATTTTACGGCTTTCGAGCGCTGTCGATAGCTCGTGCAAGCTGCCCATCCGACCGCCGACGGTAATAACTGCGTCGGCACTGCGCACTAAGTGAACATCGCGGCCAACATATTCCATACCGGTGAAGTTGATATAGTCGAATTCGGCAGTCGGCAAACGGTAAGTCGAAATATGTTCGCGAAACGAACTAGCTGGCGAAAATCCGACCGACACGCCTTTGGTCTGACCAACACTTTTGAAGCCGCGCGCAGCAAAGTGCGGCAAGCCGACGGTAGCGCCAGTCAGCAATGTCTTGCCCGAACGGGCGATTTCAGCGCCAATCGCAAAAGCTTTTTCGTGAGCGCTATCAACCGTCTCGCCCGACGCCGCGCCCGACACACAAATCTGGTATTTCATCATTCTCCTCGTTTTGGTAATTGTTTCTCGGTGATTGGCATAGCGTGCAATTTGACACCTTTATACAAGATGCCGTCTTTGGCGCCAATTTTAGTAACGACGCTAGTCGAATTGGCGCTAGCAAAAATAATCGAATCTTTTAAGTTTTTACCTTGCGCCCACTGGCTCAAAAAGCCGCTAGCAAAAGCATCGCCGGCACCCGTGCGATCGACTACTGGCACGTCTTCATACATACCAGCGCGCACCAATGTCTTACCGTCTGTCGCTACTACGCCATTCGGACCGTCGCTAACAATCACTGTCGGACAATAGTGCAGCGCCCGCAGAGCCAACTCCTCAATAGTCTCGCCAGCCACTAATTTTTGCATCTCTTCTTTGTTGGTGCAAAGCACGTCAACTGTGTCCAGCAAACCTTTTAGCTTTTCTGGATCAGCTAGCTCCGGACCAGCCGGATTGAGCATGACTTTGGCGCCAACGCGCTCAGCTTCGTCCAAAATCACCCGTAACACCGTCAGACTGTTGTCGGCTAGCGATGTCGGATAAATCCAATCAGCTTGGCTGATGGCTTGTAAATTCAAGCGGCTAACATCCTTGCCAAATGTCCGCCCGCGGTGGTTCAGAATCGTTCGTTCGCCATTGGTCGCGATCAAAATTACTGAATAGCCAGCTTGCATTCGATCATCAATCAAGACGTCGCGCGTATCGACACCCTCGGTATCAAGCGCCGCGATTACTGCCTGGCTGGCCGAGTCATTACCCAGCGCCCACATATAGCGGCTGTCTAAGCCCTGGCGGGCAAACGTTGTCGCGACATTCGTAGCATTGCCGCCAGTGCTAAAGATTACGTCTTCGACTTCCATTTTGATACCTAGCGGCAGCTCAGTGAAAACTTTCTTGCCGCGCGTGTGCGGATCGAATTCATTACTGCGCAAGAATACATCTTGCGTACCTTTGCCAATTGCTAGAATTTTAACCGCCACTAAAGCGTCGCCTTTCCGGCACTGCCAAAGGCACCAATTTTCTCTTCAACGACTTTTTGGACGGCATCGTAAACTTCGGGCATCAGCTTGAAAACAGCATACTCGTCAGGATTCTCGCGCAAAACCTTTTCGAGCGTAGTACGGAAAGCATAGCGCAAATCGCTATTAATATTGATCTTGCTAACACCAATTTTGGACGCGTCCTCAAAGTAGTGCAGCGGCGTACCGCTACCGCCATGCAAGCTAATCTGGCAATCAATCGCCGCACGAATTTGGCGCAATAAATCTAGGTCGAGAATCTTCGGCACCGGATACAGCCCGTGCAAGTTCCCAACCTGCACTGCCATAGTATCGATACCCGTGGCATCGACAAAACTTTTGGCTTCCTCGGGCTTGGTATTCCATTTTTTGACTTCTTCGTAGTCGATCTCTTCTTTATGGAGATTGGAGTCGCCAAAGAAATAGCGCTCCTCGGCCTCGACCAGCGCGCCCGTGAACTTAGCATATTCGACAACTTCGCGAGTTTTCTCGATAATTTCCTCAAGCGAAGCATCGTGATTTGCCTGCGAAATATCGATATGAATAAACTCAAAGCCAGCATCGATAGCTTGCTTGCAACCCTCGACTGTCGGCGCGTGATCGAGGTTGATATACATCTCGACACCGTAGTTTTGGCTATAGTTATCGACCAAATCGCGAATATTTTCGTAGCCGCCCAGCGAAGCTGCTTCATTAGCGCTGACTTCGACCATCACTGGTGCGTTGGTTTTTTGCGCTGCCTGGCAAATCGCACGCAATGTTTCTTGATTGTCAATGTTAAAAGCTCCCACCGCAAAGCCTTCCTGGCGGCTGCGCCGCATTAGGTCGCGCGCCCGGCTGGTACGCTGGCGAATTTCATCAATTGATAAGCTCATATTATCTCCTTTCCTTAAAATCCTGCATGGTATTGTGGTACGCGATCGACAAACTCGCGCGTCTTCTGAGCGATGCTCGCTTCGTCAAGCCCAAAGGCTTGCAGCAACTCGCTAGCCTCGCCGCTCTCGCCGAAACGATCATTCATGCCGATGCGCAATAACGGCGACGGCAGCTGTTCGCCTAACAATTCGGCAACCGCGCCGCCCAAACCGCCAGCAATTTGCGCATCCTCGACAGTAACTACCCGGCCAGTTTTGCGAACACTCGCCAAAATCGTTTCGTTATCGAGCGGCTTGACTGTCGGCACATGTACCACTTCGATCGAGACGCTGCTGCTTTGCAATTCGTTAGCTGCCCGCAGCGCGTACGCCGTCATGATGCCGGTACTAACAATTGTCGCATCACTGCCTTGGCGCAATACATACGCCTGGCCAATCTCGAACGGCGAATCCGGCGTACTAAATGTCGGCGTAGCAGCGCGCGTTAACCGCAAGTAAGCCGGCTTATCGGTCCTGGCAAGTACTTTGGTGGCTTTCTCGGCCTCAATAGCATCACCCGGGCAAACGACAATCATGTTCGGCAACACCCGCATCAACGCGATATCCTCAAACATTTGGTGGGTAGCACCATCCGGCCCAACCGTTGTGCCGCTATGCCCGCCGATGATCTTAACCGGCATGTCGTTAAGCGCAATCGTCGCTTTGATTTGTTCCCAGCTGCGCCCCGGGTGAAACGCCGCGTAACTGGCTGCAAACGGAATTTTACCAGCGCGCGCTAGGCCGCTCGCCACTGTCGCTAGGTTTTGCTCGGCGATACCGACCTCGATATAACGCTCAGGAAAAGCCTTGGCAAAAGCATCCATTTTGACACTCTCAACCAAATCGGCACACAGACCGACTACTCGCTCATCAGCTTCGCCGGCTGCCTTCAAGCCGCGCCCGAAACCAGCGCGCGTGGCTTCTGCTTCTGGTTTTTCATTATAAATGTTGTCATTTAGAGGATAATTATACACGGCCTTCTCCTGAATATCGTTTTGCATCTTTTTTCTCGAGAATCACTAGCGATCGGAACATCGCCTTGGCGCTTTCTGAAACAGCGAGTGATTCTTTATTGTTGTATAAATACAACAAGTAGCTTCCTTTACCATATGCTCGCGAGCAAATCACTGATAAATGCGTCTTGCCGCTGCTGTCATTAGCCAAAACGCGAGCACACAAAAGTTGCACAGCGCCGCGGTCATTCGCAAAATCAGCAAATGATTGATACCACTCTATACCAGTCACCAAATCACCGTTACTCTTCGCATTTCCGATTTTTTCTTCGATAACTTTTCGCGAATTAACTCTATCAGAACTACTGCTAAAATTTTCGCTACCAACCACAGATATAGTCATTAAAATACTGTTGCTATCCCGATACCAATGAATGCCGTTATCGTTCTCAAATTCTTTCCAGCCCTCTGGCAATTTGCCGTTCTCAATACGCCAAACTGGCGAACCCTGCGGCTGGTAATTATCATCGAGCGAGACGCTTCGGACAGTTCTGGCGCTGTCCTTTTCCTTGCCTTTGCTGTCGCCAGCACGATCAAACTGCGAGAAAAGCGGTTGCATCGCCCCAGACACTAGAAGTATCGTAACGATAATAGAAATAACAAGCGTAACCGAATTAATAATAATACCGATAACGCCTGCTACTTTCGAAGTACCGTAGCGGTTCGCCTTAACAACGCTAGCAATGCCGAGCGGCAAGCCAATCATACTCACCCAAAGCAAGCCAAGTACGATACTAACAGCACCCATCCAGTTACCCGACGACTGTGTTGGCGCAGGCTGCGAATACGGATAAGCGTAAGGGCTAGCCGGCGGATAAGTATTGTTTGCCGGCGGAGCGGTGTACTGTGGAGCAGCATATTGCGGCGTTGGCGGCGAAACAGGCGGTGCTGAGGCAGCTGGCTGAACTGACGGCTCTGACGGAGCAGATGCGGCCGAAGACTTCGGCGGCTTTGGCGGCTTTGGTGGAGTTGGCGGTTTCGGCGCCTTGGACGGCATCGAATTGTTAGACGATTGATTACTCATAATATCCTCCTGCATCTTGCTGTGATTCTGAATGCGCCAAATCAGCCAGCGCCGTAGCCGCCTGATCGCTTGACGGCGCTACGCCGTGCCACTTGTAATCGTATTCCATGAAGCCAACACCGCGGCCCGGAATCGTATGCGCGATGATACAACACGGCCGATTCTCGATCGCCTTAGCCAGATTCACCGCGTCGATGATGCCTTCGATATTGTTGCCGTCGATTTCTTGGACGTGCCAGCCAAAACTTTCCCACTTACCGCGCAAATTTTCCAGCGGCATGACATCCTCGGTCGGACCGTCAATCTGGATATTATTGCGGTCGATAAAGAGAATCAGCTGGCGTAGTTTGTACTTACCGGCAAACATCGCCGATTCCCAAATGTTACCCTCATCAAGCTCGCCGTCGCCGGCAATCGCGTACACCCAGCGGTGGCGCTGCTTATCCAGATACTGCAACGCATACGCGTAACCTGCTGCTTGCCCGATGCCGCTGCCTAGCGGCCCGGAAGTATTCTCGAGCCCTGGCAACTTGACGCGCTCTGGGTGGCCCTGCAGGCGCGATCCGAGCTTGCGTAGCGTCGACAGCTCCTCGACTGGGAAGTATCCTGCCTCGGCCATAGCCGCGTATTGTACCGGTACTGTGTGGCCATTACTCAACATGAAGATATCGCGCTCTGGCCATTCAGGGTTCTGCGGATCGATATTCATAATATTGAAATATAGTGCCGTGACGATATCCGCCAGCCCCAGCGCGCCGCCTGGGTGCCCGCTCTTGGCCAGCTCTAGCATGTGAACGACATCGCGCCGCACATCGTTGGCTTTTATTTTGAGCTGTGGAATAGATAATTTTTCGCGAGCCACCTAGATTACTCCTTGCTTATTAACTTCTGCTACTAATTTCTGATAAGCTTCTGCCGGATCTGGCGCCGAATGGATAGCGCTGCCGCAGTTGACGATATTAACGCCGCCTTGCGCCAGGCTAAAAACATTTTCGAGCGTCGCGCCGCCATCCCAGCCAACTTCAACGCTAGGATGAATACTGCGGATCAGACGGACTTTCTCGAGCTGCATCAAGCTAGCCTTGCCGCCATAGTGGCCCAAATCACCGCTAAACACCAGTACGTGATCAACCGCGCTGATGACGTCTTTGACGGTATTTGGCACCGTCGGGCGCAGCAATCCTACGCCAGTCTGAATACCCGAAGCTTTGAGCTGCTGGATAGAAGGCTGCAAATTCTCGTCAACTTCGGCATGAAAAATCACCAGCGACGGACGCATCTGCACCAAAGCATCAACATACAAACTCGGCCGCGCCACCATAGCATGGATATCAACCTGCCAATCCTGCGGCCACCACATCTCGCTCAGCTCGACGGTTTTAGTCGGTGCAAATTCACCATCAGCCAAATCTAGATGAACGCGCTTAGCGAACGGCGACAAACGCTCAATCGTTAGCTTGTAATCTTCTGCATTTTCGCAGAGCACTGTTGGAACAATCTCGGCCATCAGAAAGCATCCAATTCTGCGTTGCGACGAACGAACCGCGCCGCGCCGGCAAATGGCGTAGCGATCCACTCGTCAATAATTTCTTTCCAGAGTTCTAAGTCGTCGCCCGGAGCGTCCAACACCCGCGCCGGCAAGCAAAGAACGTTGCAGTTGTTATCATTACGGCACTCATGTGCTTCGAACTTATCCCAAATCACCGCCGCCCGGATGCCGCGAAAACGGTTGGCTGCCATCGCCATACCTTGGCCGCCAGTGCAAACCAGAATCGCCCGCGGATCAGTAGAATCGTCCTCGCCCAACACCTTGGTCACGGCCATCTGGGCAAACTGCGGGAAGTCGTCCTGCGGATCGAGTATCTTGTCGCCGACATCCTCCCACTCGATGCCGCGCTTGGTCAGATAAGCTTCAATCTTCTCCTTCAGATAAAACCCACCGTGATCCGCTCCTAGAAAAATCTTCATACCATTAGTATAAGCATAATACGCGCCCCTGGCAAGCCCTGTTAGAGTAGGTTTGGCTGGCCAAAAGAAAATCCCGCCCCAGCAGGGACAGCCGTAGGCTCTGTGATTAGAGCTGGCTGTCCCCGCTGGAAGCGGGAAGAGGGTGAGGTTTTCTGCCTTGGGGTTGGCGATAGAGGTCGCAGGCCGCCAGGCTTCATACGGATGAAAAGTCTCAAAAAATCCGCGCTCAATTTAGCACCACGCCGAGAGCTGGGCGTGTGTCTGACTCAGAGGCTACGTGAGCCAGACAGTCTGTAGTGGGAGCCGCACGTAGCTGCGGCGAAGAATCAAGCGGCATTCACCTCCTCAAGGAGGAGGCGGTTGATGTCGCTGTGAAGCTGCTGGGGCAGCTCCACAGCTCCCTCTGAGGAGATCGAGGCCTGATAGGCCCCAATCTCCTCAGTGAGAGCCCTCACCCGGGGGGACTGGGTCAAGCCCCAGTCCCCCTCGACGAACGCAAAAGTCGGACTGACGGTGCGGAAGCACCGCACCGTCAAGTCCGACGAAACGAACCACAGGTAGTGGAGGGTTTCACCCTCCACTACCTTGCCTGTTGCCAGCCCCACCGAAGTGGGGCCGGCGTCACACGAGGGCCAGTTGGCCCTCGTGGCGAGCATGTCGCACATGGCCGTCCGCACTGCGGTGCGGACGGCCATAGCCACTCCCGCGGTTGCGGCCGCGGGGACTGTGGCTGCTACTGAGGAGGCAGGCGCCTCCTCAGTAGCAGTAGCTTCGACCACGGCGGGCGACTGAGGCACCCGCCGGGTGATGGCGACGAACACGAGCGCCATCACCCCCGCGATCAAAGAAAAAAGAAGGATGGAAGCCATTTTAGGCCCCTTCCTGCCCCATGTGGGGCGGTTGGGAGCTTGACCTTTTCAAGCTCTCTACGGCAGCATCAAAAAACACCCAGGCTAGACTGGCGTTTTAGCGCCAGCGCTATTCGTGCTTTTAGCCTGAATTAACTAAACTTAATAATGCCGTAGAGAACTTGAAAGCTGAACCTATCTACTACAGATTTTATTGTTAGTGAGCATGTCGCTGATCCTGTATTATACTTATACGGGATGGACATGCTATTATACTATCACACTTTGCGATAAATGTCAAGACTTTTATACTTATTTTTGGCTTTTTCGGCAATTTTATTATAAATATGTCATACATTTCGCGCATACCGTCCAGTTTCAGCCGCCAACTCGACCAAGCGGTTGGCGCTGGCCCACTCACTATCGTACCAAGTCGACACCTGCGCCAATCGCCCGCCGACAATGACAATAATATAAAGTCCGTTCAAAAGAAAATCCCGCCCCCAGCGGGGATGACAAAAGCTCAAATTGAGCTGGCCATCCCCGCCAGGCGGCGGGAAGAGGTGGAGGAAGTTTTAAGCGGTTTTCCTCTCTGAAACCGCACTCAATTTTTTACCCGGTAGAGTTCCCGGGGTAGTAGTTACTCCTTCGAGGCAGCCACCTCCTTGAAGATCTCGCTCCATGCCCCGTAGGGCATGTCCTTGATGAGAAAACCGCTCTTCCCATCAAGGATGTAGCTGCGGCCGTAGCCGCAACCCTGAACCATGAGGGTGAGCTGGCGGCCCACCCTCACGTCGTAATCGCCGGGCGAGTTATACTCATCGGCTTCGACGACGGCCTCGAGGCCCGCGCGGCGGGCCTCGTCGTGCAAGTGGAGTGCGACCTGAGCCGCACCCTCCGGGGCGGCCTCCGCCTCCGCACAGATACGGAGGTACTCGCGGGGGACGACCCCCCGAACGTAACCACCCTCCATGGGGAGGGTGAGCTCCTGGAAGGCCTCCTCCCGCCTCCGCTGAGCGGCGGCGGAGTTGTTCACGACGTTGGTGATAGTGTAGGCCATTTTAGGCCCCTTCCTGCCCCATGTGGGGCGGTTGGGAGCTTGACCTTTTCAAGCTCTCTACGGCAGCATCAAAAAACACCCAGGCTAGACTGGCGTTTTAGCGCCAGCGCTATTCGTGCTTTTAGCCTGAATTAACTAAACTTAATAATGCCGTAGAGAACTTGAAAGCTGAACCTATCTACTACAGATTTTATTGTTAGTGAGCATGTCGCTGATCCTGTATTATACTTATACGGGATGGACATGCTATTATACTATCACACTTTGCGATAAATGTCAAGACTTTTATACTTATTTTTGGCTTTTTCGGCAATTTTATTATAAATATGTCATACATTTCGCGCATACCGTCCAGTTTCAGCCGCCAACTCGACCAAGCGGTTGGCGCTGGCCCACTCACTATCGTACCAAGTCGACACCTGCGCCAATCGCCCGCCGACAACGGTGGTTAGCCCGGCATCAACCGTCGCGCTATAGCTATTGCCGCGAAAATCTTCGGCTACCAGCTCTTTGTCGGTAACTGCCAAAATACCGTTGTATAAAGGCTCGCGGGCAGCATGCGTTAAAATCTCGTTTATTTTCTTGGCCGCGACTGGTTCGCGCAGCAATAGCGAAATCGTTGATAGTCCGACATTACCGTACTGGCGGCTGCTAACTGTGAGCCCGCTTACCGCGCTCGCAACATTTGGCAAAACTGCCTGCAATCGCTGGCCGTAATCAGCCGCCATCGCCACCAAGTCGCTGTCGCCCAGACGCTCAGTCTTTAACAGCGAACCAGCAAAATGATAATTGCCAGTCGCTGTAATCGTCGCCGCCTCGACACCAACCGCTTGATCAAGCACCGCGATAACCGGCGCTACCGAGCTAATCGCCGCATCGCCGCTGCAGACAATATCCGTCGAGACATTGACCAATCCGTCATTAACGCCCATGACGATCGTCGCAAAATCAGCGCACTGCGACAACGACGCCACGCGTCGAGCACCAGCCGTCCGATGGCGGCGCAGCTCAGCAGCATCAGTCTGGCATCCGGCATCAATCAAAACATCAATACCGAGGTCGTCCCACGGCAATTTGGTTGTCCGCTTATCGCTTATGATAGGAATGATCCGGTCGCCAACATATAGCGATGCGTCGCCAGTGCCAATCGCCTTGGCATAATGGCCGTAAATCGAGTCATGCTTCAGCAAATAAGCGCACTGTTCGGCGCTCAGATGCGTCCGAATAGCCGCTATTTCGATATCCGAACGGCTCTGCGCAATTTTGAAAACACTGCGGCCAACCCGGCAAAAACCGTTAATCGCTACCTTTATCTTCACTATGCCCACTCCTTGATTAAGCCATCTTTGCTAATATTTTAGCAAAAGCGCAATAGCTTTGGCAAATTTGCTATAATAAGGCTATGAACGAGGTCGAGCTGGTTAATCTGGCTAGAAGCCATTACAGTGAAGAGCAGGTCGCATTGTTAGAAAAAGCAATCCATTATGCTACCGATAAGCACGACGGGCAACTACGCAAGAGCGGCGAGCCGTACATCACTCACCCGCTGCAAGTCGCTGCTATGCTGGTCGACTGGGGCATGGATATTGATTCGGTGATTGCTGGCGTACTGCACGATACAGTCGAGGACACTGATGCTACACTAGAGGAAACCACCGAGCTATTCGGCCGAGATATCGCTTTTCTAGTTGACGGCGTCACCAAGGTTAGCCAAGCCCGCGCCGGCATGAAAAACCTCGAATCGTATTTGCCAAGCACTACCGATAATTTGACGAAATTACTCATCGCTGTCGGCCAAGACGTGCGAGTGATTATCATCAAGCTGGCCGACCGCCTGCATAATATGCAAACCCTGCAATTCAAAAGCCCGGAAAAGCAGAAGAAAATCGCTCGCGAGACACTGGACGTTTTCGCACCGCTAGCCGATCGGTTAAATATGGGTCGGCTGCGCGTACAGCTCGAGGAGTTGAGCTTCAAATATTTAATGCCCGAGGAATATAACCAAACTGTTGCCCTCAAGGATAGCCGCTTAAAGAAATCTCAACGCAAGCTAGATGCCGTCCGCCGCGCTGTCGATTCGCGCCTCAGCGACGAGAAAATCCAGCACCAAATCGACGGCCGCGTCAAGAGTACCTACAGCCTGTACAAAAAGATGAAGCGCGTCCCCAACATCGACGATATTTATGATTTGATCGCGCTAAGGATTATCGTTGACGATATCGACACTTGTTATCTAGTACTCAACGAACTGCACAATATGTACGAGCCGATGGTCGGGCGAATCAAAGATTATATCTCGAAACCGAAGCCCAACGGCTACCAATCACTGCACACTACGGTGGTTACTAAAAACGGCCAAGCGGTCGAGTTCCAGATCCGCACCCGCGAGATGCACGATTACGCTGAACGCGGACTGGCGGCCAGCTTTCATTATAATGAGCAAAAGCTAACCGACGCTTATATCAAGGGCAAAATGACCAGCCTGCCGACAGATTTACACTGGATTAAGCATTTGCAGTCGGCAGCATCGATGATTCGCGAGGGTAAAGATTTCGATGTTGATAATTTGAAGGTCGATTTGTTCGGCGACCGGATTTTTATTTATTCGCCAAAGGGTGATATTTACGACCTGCCAGACGGCGCTTTCCCGTTAGATTTTGCCTACCGCGTGCACTCTGATCTAGCCGCTAAATCAAGCGGATTTCTAGTAAACGGCAAGATGGAACCATTCAGCTACAAATTGCAGCACGGTGATACCGTCGAGATTCTAACCAACAAGCGCGCTCGCCCAAAGCCCGGCTGGAACGAATATGTCATCACTGGACACGCCCGTATGAAGCTTAAAGCTCAGCTCAAAAAAACCTCGCTATTAGGCCGCGCTGGCAGCCTATTGCAGCGTACAGCACCGTTTCGCCGCAACAAAAAATAGCAGCCAGCAGCCAAAACGAAAATAGCCAGACAAATTCTGGCTATTTTGCTAAGTTTGCACCTAAGGTTCGCTACCTACCCTATGCTTGCGGCTGCTGAGGCGGCTGCGGCTGTCCGCCTTCAGCTACCGGCGGTTGCGGCTGGGCAACCGTTGCAGCTGGTTGTTGCGGTTGAGCGTATAGCTGCGGTTGTTGAGTATAGGCTACCGGTTGTTGCGGTTGTCCGTAAGCTGGCTGCGGTGCGTAATACCCAGGCTGCGGCGGCTGGCCGTAGACAGGTTGCTGCCGCATAACCGGGCCAACATAGCGGCTTGAACCAAACGCCAAAATCGGGTTCATAATCGCCGGGAAGAAGATCATCAAAACGCCAAAACCAGTCGTTTTGCCAAACGATTTTGCTAAATCTAGCGGCAACACGATCGAAATGTATATATGGGCAAACGGCAAGAACATCAGTACGACTTGCCACTCTGGCCGACCGACAATCTGCATCATTACTACCATGTTGTATATTGGCACTAATGACGCCCAGCCTGGCTTACCAGCCTTAGTGAAGATTCGCCACATGGCGATAATCATTAGTATGGAAACTGCCAATACAATTAAGACGACAAACAGCCAAATTACAACCGCAACCGCACCGACATCACTACTAGTCGTCGTATAAGTCGAAGTCGAATAATCATAATAATCCATAATTTGCTCCGTTTAAGTTTATTACTGATTATTATAGCGGTCAATGCATTGTTTGACAATCGTCTTGGCTTCCTCGGCATCGCCCCAGCCCTTGACGATGGTACTGCCTGGCTTCTTGAGATCTTTGTAATGAGTGAAGTGATGTTCAAGCTGCTTAACCAGCTGCGGAATGTCGTCGAGCGAGTTAATGCGATCATCGTCGCGATTATCAGCCGGCACCACGACTACTTTATCGTCGACTTCACCGTCATCTTCGAAGCGCAGCACGCCAATAATCCGCGCCTCTAGCCATACGCCAGTCGTTAGCGGCTCTGGGCAAATAATCAGCGTATCTAGCTCATCGCCATCCTCATCAAGCGTCTGCGGAATAAAGCCGTAATTGCACGGCTTAGCAAAAATTTTCGGCTCGACGCGATCCAGCATAAAGGCTGCCCGCTGCCGATCCCATTCAACTTTCAGGCGCGACCCTTCGGGGATTTCTACCACCGTATTGACTAGCCCGCCATCGACATCTCCCGGGTCAAGAACTTTATTAAAATCTGCCATATTGCTCCTTTGCTTACAGTTACTACCTATATAGTACCAGTTTTTTACGCTATAGAGTATACTAATAGAGATATGAGTAAGAAAAAGAGTCCGACGCTATTGACAGCAGAAGACTATATGTCGGATTTAGCAGTTAAAATTGATAACGCCAAACAACGCGTCAATATGGTAGCGACCACCTTTCGCGCCGATGACAAGCACACCGAAGCCGTAATCGCCGCCGTCGAGCGCGCAGCGGCTGAGCGCGGCGTGCCAGCCTCGGTTTGCGCCGATTCATTCACTTATCTCGAACCGAAGGAATTCATTCTGCGTTCACCGCGCCGCCAGCCATCGCGCGCCGTTCACGCCATGAAATTAGAACGGCGGCTAAAAAAAGCAGGCGTGGCTTTTCGCTGGCTCGGTCAAAAGGCCAATATGCTAATGACTGGCCGCACTCATAGCAAGTGGTCGATTGTTGACGACATAGTCTACGCTTGCGGCGGCGTCAATATGGACCACGAGAGCCTAGCTAATGTCGATTACATGTTCCGATTTGATAATAAAGTATTAGCTGATAAGCTATCTAACGAGCAATACCTTATTGCTCGCGCCGACAAGCGCGGCGGTTCGATTCGCAATTCAATGTTTGGCCTCGACGAACACTCGACTGTCCTGGTTGACCAGGGCTTGCCAACTAATTCTCTCATCTACAAGCGCGCCTGCGACCTAGCTGAGCAAGCTGAAGATATCATATTAGTATCGCAGTACTGCCCGACTGGCAGACTCAACCGCATTCTCAAGCGCAAAAATACCAAATTGTATTTCAATAATTGGCGTACCGCCTCGCCGATCAATAAACTTCTCATCAAACTCGGCACTTTAACCAGCCGGCAACAAACCCTATATCAGCATCCGCAATATCTGCACGCCAAATTCATTGTTTTCACGATGCCTGACGGCTCGAAAATAGCACTATCAGGGTCGCATAACTTCATGCGCGGCTCTGGCATCATGGGTACGCGCGAGATCGCTCTCGAGACCAGCGATCCGGCCATCATTAAACAACTCGAAGCTTTCCGCAAGAAATACGTCGAATAATACCAATATACGACGTCGAAACTATTCCGCCTTCACACCCTCTAAGTACTCGCGGATACTCAGCGCCGCCGTCGCCCCCTCGCCGACAGCACTGGCTACCTGCATGGTAGCGCCGCTACGGACATCGCCGCTAGCAAAAACGCCAGGCAAAGCCGTCGCCAAACGGTCGTCGGTTTTGATGAAGCCGTACTCGTCAAGCTCAACGCCGCTATCCGCCAAAAACTGTGTATTCGGCTTCAAGCCAATGAAAACAAACACGCCGTCAGCCTCGAAAGTCGTTTTTGTGCCGTTTTCGAGCGCCCGCACCGCCGCCACTGCGCCGTCCTCGCCGACGATTTCTTGCGCTACGGTTTGCAAATGTACGGTAATTTTGCCATTATCAATATATTTCTGCAAATCGTCTTGCAAAGTCTTACTAGCTTTGATAGTACTTCGCACCAGCAAATCAATATGCTCGGCAAATCGCGTCAAAAACATTGCTTCTTGGACGCCAGAATTGCCGCCGCCAACAACGACTAACCTTTTACCTTTATAAAAAGCACCGTCGCAGGTCGCACAATAATGTACACCGCGGCCATAAAATTCTGCCTCGCCAGGAATGCCAAGTTTCTTATAACCGCTACCTGTAGCAATCAATACAGCGCGAGCTTTAACCTCTTGACCGTCAACTGTCAAAATATTAACGCCATCCTGATGGCGCAGTGCTGAAACGTCGCCGTAATCAATCTTGGCACCAAAGCGTTCAGCTTGCTTGCGCAAGTTATCTGCTAATTCCATCCCTGGGACACCGTCGGGAAAACCAGGATAGTTGTCGATTTTATCGGTAATTGCCGCTAGACCGCCAACGACGCCCTTCTCGTAAAGAGTCGTAGCAATACCCTCGCGCGTAGTATAAATCGCTGCCGCTAGCGCACTCGGGCCAGCGCCAATCATCACCACAGGTTTTATATCTTCCATGTAGACTTCCTCCTCGTCTTACTGCGCTTGCTGAGCTTGCTGATATGCATTCATTAATTTCGTCATATCTGGCTGATTAATAGTTTCTGGCGCTGGAATTGCCATGACGACAAATTTCAATGGCATGTTCGGCGCGATAATTTGCTTACCGTTAGAGTCTTTACTGCCGGCCTCGCCGTAAGCTTTGTCCGCCGGGATAGACAGCAGCCGCACGCCGCCGACTTTCATTCCTTTTAGACCCTCTTTCCAGCCTTTGATTATACCAGCCGTACTCAACCCGCTTACCGGCAGCGGCGTTTTCAGCTTATTATTGTCAATGCTCTGGTCAAAGATATCACCATTTGCGTCCCAGCCAATATAATAAGCCGCAAAATTAGTTTTATCGTCTACCAATGCGCCATCGCCCTCTGTTAGATCTTCGGTTACTAGCGATTTGACGCTATCGATTTCGAACTTTGCAACTTGGCTAGAATACTGTTTGAACGTCTCGTAATATTTGGCTGATAGCTCGTCGGCTTGCGCTTGTTTTTTTTGTTCGTAAGCAGTTTGCTCTTTTTTATACTCGCTTAGAACTTTTTGGTAGTCCGCCTGAGCTTGCTTGTTTGACTGCATTGATAAAATCATCACTACGAATGATCCTAACGTACCTAGGATGGTCGCAACCATGATAATCAGAATGCCAGCGCGTTGTTTCTTTGACGTTGCCATCATTTCCCCTCTCTAGTTTATCTTTTCATTATAGCATAAAATCTCGATTATTTCCATAGTTTGCGCACAATTGCCGCCAGCAGCGACGCAATAATCGCCGCGGTTGCCGCTAAGCCGAATTCAGCTGGCGGCAACGGTGCGATTTTGAATAAATTGCGCAGAAATGGCAAACTATAGACCGCCGCCAAGGCGACAGAAGCTGCGACCACCACAATAGCCAAGGCATTCTTGCCACGCTGTTTAACGGCCAAGCGAATGATTTTGCGGCCGGATAGCGCCAAAATCATACCGATGTTAGCGAGAATTATCGTCAAGTAAGTTACCGCTCGCGCTTGATCGCTAGAAGCGCCGCTGCCAAGCATGCCGCCATGAATTAGAACGGCCATCAGCGCCAGCAAGCCGCCAATTGCTAAACTTTCTAGCACTACCGCTCGACTAAATAATGGCTGCGAGATTCGCCGTGGTGGCTGACGCATCGCGTCTTCATCCTCTGGCTCGCCCTCGAACACTAGCGTACAAGCAGGATCAATAATAAATTCAAAAAATACGATGTGAATTGGTAGTAAAATCAATTCACAACCAAGCAATACTGGCACAATTGACAACGCAGCAATCGGGATATGTACAATCATGATATACATCACCGCTTTTTGCAAATTAGCAAAAATCCTCCGGCCGATACGCACACCTTGAACGATTGAGGCAAAATTATCATCCAGCAATACGATCGACGACGCTTCGCGCGCAACGTCGGTACCGCGCTGGCCCATAGCGATACCGATATGCGCACTCTTGAGGGCCGGACCGTCGTTAACTCCATCGCCAGTCATCGCTACCACTTCGCCGTTTTGCTTCAAGGCAGTAATAATCGCCAGCTTAACATTTGGTGCGACTCGGCTGTAGATTTCTGTAGTTTTGACAATCTCGCGCTGCTGCTTTTCGTTCATCGACAAAAATTCTTGACCAGTTATCACCCGCTCAGTATTCAAACCAATCTCGCGGCCGATACGCCGCGCTGTTTCGGTATGGTCGCCAGTTAGCATAATCACTTTGATGCCAGCTCGGTGTGCCAAGGCGACAGCATCCTTAGCCTCGGTGCGAATCGGATCAGACAACCCCACCAAACCTAGCAGCTCGTATTGATAGTCATCACGAGAGGGTTCGATGTTTTTCGCTGCTGCCTTGGCAATTGCTAATACACGCAAGCCGTCATCGGCTGCATCGTCGGCAATCTCTTGCAGTCGTCTTTGCTGCTCACGGGGCAAGCGGCATAGTCGAAAAACCTCCTCCGGAGCGCCTTTCAACGCTATAATTTCAGGCTTACCACCGCGCCCCCAAATTTGCGCTACCGAAAACGACTGGCTATCTAGCGGATACTCTTTGACGACATCCATGCCGTTATAAATCGCTGCTAGATCATCAGCTGCCGCCAAGAACGCCTCTTCCATCGGATCGGACGGATTTTTTTGCGACGCTAGAATGCCGTAAGAAATAATCTCTCTACGCTGCGCATCGTTAGGCTCTTCGCCGCTAATCGCAATCACCTGAGTTATCGCCATGCGGTTCTCGGTCAATGTCCCGGTTTTGTCCGTGCAAAGCACCGTTGCGCCACCAAGTGTCTCGATAGTCTGATTCTTGCGCGCCAGCACGTTGCTCTTGGCCAAGCGCCAAGCTCCCAGCGCCATAAATACCGACAAGACCACAGGAAACTCCTCGGGTAAAATCGCAATCGACAACGTCAGTCCCGCCAAAAATCCATGCAAAAAGTCGCCGCGTAACAACCAAAACAGCAACGTCAACAATATTGCCAAGAGCACTGCCGCCGCTGCTATATAGCGCACCACTCGACTAACTTCCTTTTGTAATAACGTCTTTTCTGGCTTAATTTCATGCAGCGACACGCCAATGCGCCCCATTTCAGTCTGCTCGCCGACAGCGGTTACTTCGACGAGTCCGTGTCCAGATGTTATTACCGTGCCAGAGAATACTTGACCCCCAGCAGTCTTTTCAACTGGCAGTGATTCGCCAGTCAAAATACTTTCATTAGCAGCTACATTTGATGATTCAATGAGTTTACCGTCAGCAGAAACTCGGCTGCCTTCGCCTACAACTAAAATGTCGCCAACTACCACCTCTACGCTAGGAATGGTAACATATTCGCCAGCGCGCACCACCTGGCATTGCGGCGCGGATAACGATCGCAATGCTTCTAACGCCCGCTCAGTTTTAGAATCTTGATACAATTCTAGAGCCACCACACCAACTACCGACAGTGCCAGAACCACTGTTTCGTGCCAATCGCCCAAGAAAAAGTAGACCACTACCACTGCCAGCAACAAGAAAATCATCGGCTCGCTAATAATTGTTAAGATCAGTCTAACAATGCTTTTATTTTCGCGGTCAGGCAATCGATTCTCACCATATTTCTCGCGCTGAATAATTACTTGATCGCGCGATAAACCCTGTCTATCCATATTGAATCAGTATAGCAAAAGCGGGTTAATTTCGATAGCATTCGACATACCAGCAACCGCGACCATAACCCGCTGAAAGAGTTGTGAAAATGACATCATATGCCTCTAGAATACTAATAGGTTTTTTGCCATAATCAAGATATGAATCCGCTTATCCGCTTCATGCGCCACTCGCTAACAAACATCTTGACGGCAACCGACGATACTGATCAAGTTGATATCGAGAAAATCGACGAGACACTGACGCCGAATATGCGAGCCTTGCGGCTAGTTATGAACATGTCAGACCATCTACTATCGATGGGCACGCCAGCGAATAGCGTCGTACATATGGCGCTCGGGATAACCGACACATATTGCAAGCGAAAAGTACATATCGATGTCAGCTTTAATCAAATTACGCTCTCGCAAGACCGCGGCATTGATCGCGAACCATTGACGCTGATCCGCACTATCTCGCCGCGCGCTACCGATTACCGGCTAATGCGCAAATTACAAAACCTAGCCAGCCAAATTGCCGACCACAAAATCACTCTAGACGACGCTGAAAACGAGCTCGATACCATCATTGCCAACAATAAGCGCTATCCCGGCATTATCAGTTATATTGCTGGCGGTGGCCTGAGCGCTGGCTCGGTTGCGCTCTACACGACATCTATACCGATTATCTTGGCTGCCTTTATCATAGGTTTTCTAGTTACTCTTCTGATAAAGCTACTAGGGCGCGCTGCACTGCCGCCATTTTTCATTCAGATTATTGCCGCGTTATCAGTCACGTTAGTCTCTACTGGTATATTGTGGCTAGTTAATCATAAATATTGGGAATTTTTTGCTTTGATTGATCCGACGATATTAACCGTTGGCGGTATCGTCTTGCTAGTAGCTGGCATGATGATTGTTGGCGCCTTTCAGGACGCAATTGATGAATATTACGTCACAGCTAGCGCTCGGCTATTAAAGGTGGTGATGTTGACGCTTGGTATTGTACTGGGTGTAAGTATGGGCCTGTACGCCGCCAGGCAGTTTGGCTTAGCGTTCGTCGCAACTCCCGACAGCTTATCCTTTACAAACACCACCTATCAGTATATTGGCGCTGTCATCATCTCGGCATCATTTGCATTAAGTAATAATTCGCGGCCAGTTGGATTATTAATCACTGGCGCCAGCGGACTATTGGGGTATTATGTGCTGTTAGCTGTATCAGAATTAGGCTTGATAATTATCCCTGCTAACGCCGTCGCTGGATTTACTGTTGGCTTTACAGCTACTGTTGTTTCACGTTTGACCAGAATTCCTAGCCAAGCGATCATCGATGCTGGTATCGTGCCGCTGGTTCCCGGACTAACCTTGTATAACGGACTAATGGCGCTAGTCGCTAATCCGGCCGCTGCAGACGGTACTCTGTTATTGATGCGCGCGGTACTGATTGCGTTAGCTATTGCTGCTGGCGCCTCGTTCGGCGTACTTATCGGTCGCCCAACACGGCGCAGTCTGGTAACATTGCGCAACAACCTGCCAGAACGCCCGCTGCGTTCCAATCAAAAACAACTAAAATAAGCTACACTCGCTCGGCGTCAAGTTTAGTAAGCGCTGCCGTCGCAATATTATCCATAATCGGTTTGACTTCAGCGTCAGTCAGAGTTTGCTGATAGCTGGTAAACGTTAGCCGGAAAGTGGTAGTCTTGATAGCCGCGTCGTCTTTTGGCTGATATATACCAAGCGTCTGTATCTGGCAATGTAGATTTTCTGGCTCATCCAAGCATTGCCGAACCGCTCGCAGCAACTCATCATGCGAAATTTCCACGCTTGAGCGCAACGAGATGTCTTGACTGATTGATGGGAAACGGCTCAGCGGCCGGTAATTATGTTCGCGATTTTCAGTCAGACAAACTTGCAATTTTTCAATGTCAAGCGAGAACGCCGCCGTGTAATCTGGCAGCTTGAAATTACGCCGCGCTGTCTGAGATAATTCGCCAACAATACCCAGCTTGTCACCATTTTTTGCGACAATCCAAGCACTGCGCTGGCCGTCAAACGGCGCTGGTATATCCGCGTCAGACTCTACTATTTTCACAAAATCAGCCTCAACGTTAATATCCGCCAACAATCTATCTACCAACTTCCTCGCCTTATAAAACGGCACGCCCGCCCGCGGCTTTTTGCTAGCGTAAACACCGTCGACAAACGTCTGCTCGCTTGGTAGATTCTCGTCGGTAAGCGGCAATTCTTTATCGTGAATTTTGCCGATTTCAAACAACATGAATTCGTCGTGGCCGGCTTTGATGTTGGCATGAACTTTATCCAGCAAACTCGGTAGCACGCTAGTGCGATAATACTGCAAATCAGGGCTTAAAGCGTTGCTTAGCCGATAGGCGCGGCTTGGGTCTTGCTCGGCGTTTTTCAGGACACGCTCGTGGACGAAACTATAAGTCAAGACTTCGTTGGCGCCGGCGCGCGACAGACTTTGGCGAATCGCTTGCTTGAGCTGGCGGCGCGGATTTCTCGGCGCTGGCTTGATGCTGCGCATTGGCAATTGGCGCAGTAGTTTATCAAAGCCATACAGCCGGCCAACTTCTTCGACAATGTCCTCCGGCAGTTCAAGGTCGGTGCGCCAGAACGGCGCGATTACTTCAAATTGATAAGGCGTATTTGGCTCGGGTTCCTCATGCGCCTTAATTTCAACATTCTTCAGGATACGGCAGATTTCCTGCGGCGAAAATTCTGTACCCAAACGTTCATTCACAAAGGTACTTTCCAACACTAAAACGCCAGTCACTGCGCCCCAATCGAAAATCGAAATGGTTTCCTTGCCGGCAGAGCCAAATGTAACTCGCGAATCGTGCTGCATGACCATCAGGCGATCGTTGCGCTTGTCAAACACTTCACTCGCCTGCACGCCGCCAACCATACTCATCAGCTGCTTCAATACGGCAGCATTTTGGAGCGGCGACTGACCCTTATTAAACCGCGTCAACGCATCGGTGAAAATACCGTGACGCATAGCCGTGCGGCGCAGTGCATACATGTCAAAGTTAGCGCATTCTAGAACAATATTCTTGGTGTCATTTGAAACCTCAGTGTCAGCACCGCCCATAATTCCCGCCAGACCAATCACGCCCTCGCCGTCAGCAATGACGATGTCGTCCGTCGTCAGCTCATATTCCTTGCCATTGAGCAGACTGACTTTCTCGCCGTCACGAGCCAGCCGCGCCCCGAGTGTAGACCCGCGCAATTTGTCATAATCATACGCGTGCGTTGGCTGCGCCGTCATCAGCATAATGTAATTCGTGGCATCAACAATGTTGTTAATCGGCTTGCCACCCATCGCCACCAACTGGCATTGCAACCACAGCGGACTTGGCTGCACAGTAACATCGCGAATCGCTACCGCCATAAAGCGCGGCACTAATTCTGGTGCATCATTGGTAACCGTTAAATCCAAACCCTCAGCGCTCGTGAACTGCTGGACTGATTTATACCAATCCGGACTAGTAAACTGCTGATGAAAAATCCCAGCAATCTCGCGCGCCACGCCGAGTTGTCCGAAGCAATCTGGCCGGTGAGTAAACATCTTGTTTTCAATGTCCAGTACGTAATCGTCCAACCCAAACGTTTCCGCGAAACGAGCGCCCGCGCTTAGCTCAACACCCGCCGGCATGTCATGTTCATGAATCTCAATAATCCCCTCGTGATCCGTGCCGATATCCAACTCGTCCGCCGCCGCCAACATACCTTGACTGAGCACACCGCGCAGTGGCCGCGCGTCCAGCACGAACGGCTCGTTGTCATCAAAACTCGCCGGCACCGTACTTTTCGGTGGCAACCAAATCGCCCACATGTCGGCGTGAACATTCGGCGCGCCGCAAACCACCTGCACCAGACCATTGTCATCACGCGGCACATCCGCCACCGCACCGCCATCGTCAATCTTGGTCACACTCAGCCGATCGGCATTAGGATGCTTGGCACATTCAACCACCCGAACGATCCGCGCGCCGCCATATTTAGCGTTGAGGTTAATCACTTCCTCGACGCCACCAAGCTGCTGATTGACCCGCGCCACTAACTCATCCACGGGAGGCAATTCAAAATTAATCAATTGTTTGATAATGTTTAGGCTGACTTTCATATTACATATAGTATAACACTATCGTACGCGAGCTAAAATTGCTCGTAAAAACCGTTCGCTACCGCATCAAAGAGCATCAGCTCTAACTCTCTGCTATAATTAATATAATGAAGCGCATCACTATGGTTAAGCACCATCCATGCACGCAGTTGGCTCATTTATACGAGCATATGTTTTTGGCGACGGCGGCCGAATTCATGTACCAGCAAGGCCAGTACCAGCTAATCGACTACATGCTAGACGGACACACCTACCCTGGCGGCATTATCATTATTAAGAGTATTTGGCACTCGGTCGATGCCACGCGGTTAGCTAACAAGATATTAACCTTGCCAACTGATTTCGGCGAAATGGACAACGAGCCGGTTTCGCTAGCTCTGTACCGTTTGCTAGCCGAAGAGCCAAACCAACTATACGTTGCCGACAGCGGCCGAATGATGCACGAGTTAAGACAGCTTGACTCTAGGCCATGGCAAAACATCGATAATATCAAGCGGCTGAATAGCAGCACTAGCCAAATCAGCGGTATAATTTACTCGACTAACCAGCCATCAGCAATTCCGCGCAAACTTTACATATCATTCCAGCTAACACAGCAGTTCCGCCAGCAACGACCCGAAACGTTGCCGCTATTTTACGAATACGTACACTTTTTGAACTTATCAATCAGCCAAAAGCTTAGCCTCCAATTTGGCGCCTACACCGACGACAATCATATCAAATATCACGCCGAAGGCATGTCTGTCACTAATACGCTGCATCTCAGTGTACAATCGGGGCCAATCCAATTTGCTGACATTATTCGCTGCGTCCAGGCCGTCGCCCGGGATTTACGCTCGCCCGATCTGAATCAACGCTTTGCCGATTATTTGCATAGTATATCTTATACCGATGAACCTTCGATAGCGCCCGACATCAACCGAATGCTGCTTGATTTGGGCATTTTGCTAGGTAGTGATGGCTGGCACGCAATTGCTACGCCAGACAACGTGAACGACGTGGCGCAAGCAACACAAATCATCGCTAAGTATGGCAATCAGAGCGAGGTGATTGAGTAGCAAAAAAAACCAAATCAGCAATTCAACAACTACATTCGTAGAAAAATTCAGCAGTTATTCTGGCCTGTCTAGACAACATCAGTATCATCGCGAGCAGAGCCAGCACATTTAATCTACGAATTTGCTATGTTAATCGTTAGTCTACAATTCAAACGAGGACGGATCAAACTTTTTCGCAAGATCTGCCAAATAACCGCCAAAATGCCCTGGTCTGCTTCGCAAAAAAGCACACCGGTCAGCAGCTTTTTCAGAGAGTGTGTCTGGAGAGGCCGCCTGAGAATTACCACCCTCATCACTCCGCGCACCAGTCTCTGGATCCACAAAACTAGACATATGCTCTCCTTGCCAAGGAGCACCATGCTGCTCATCAGTAAGCTGCAAATATAAGCCACCATCTGGACTACTCATCAGTTTAGCGCCATCACCAAAAGCCCTCAACGCTGCCATTCTGTCTTCGTGTGATAGGTTACCGCTTATGGGCATTATATCGCCAAATTCACTGTTACGATTTGCCATGTTTACAATTGCTCCTTCTTATCACTGCTCTTTCTATTATAACACAAAAACATTATATTTACAACTATTCGTACTAGTCTACCACCTCTGCAGTATAATCAAAGTGTAAAATTTGTGCAAAAATGAGGCAGCATCTACATTCAAAACTCTATTCATCACTCGGCGATGCGGTGTTTATATTGCCATCATAATAATCGTTAAGATCTAAACCGTTTGCTTTCGCAGTTTGCTTAAGCTCTTTCAAAATAGCTTCTCGCTGTGCCGCTGCTGCCACAAGCTCTCTTCTCAGTCTGTATATAGCTTCATCAACCCTCCTGAGCTCGCACGCCGCAAGCATACTCGCACGTTCAGGACTTTCATGGGACTTCCCAGTCTCTACACCCATATTTTTACCTTTTTTCATCATATTATTCAGAGGTCATTCGCCAGCCTGACCGCCTCTTTCTTCGACCCTTCCATTTAGATTATTGAGCATTTCTAAGGATTTTGGAGGAATAGGAGCAGCAAGTGCGCCAGCCTCTCCAGCTTCTACGCGTTTTCCTAGATCGTTCAGCATATTCGTGGCTGCATTCCCACTCTGAGCTCCTATGATAGCGTCTAGCCAAGTTGGGTGGGGATATTGTGGTAATTTTCTCATATTATTCTAATTTCCTTTCATATTGAATCATTTATCTTTTATAATGCCACAAAATTGTCTTAATTGCAAAAATACGCCGTCGAGGCGCCTAAAAAGTATTATTTGCTTTTCTTGCCTTTAGCCGATTTGCCTTTCTCTAATTTCGCAACCCGCTTCTTCAAATCACTCGGCTCAGACCATAGAAAAATCACCAAAACAAACAGTACTCCCGCTAGCGATAGCACTGTTTTATCCATGGCAAAATCCTTTCACTCTTAAGATTATTGCCAATAATTATAACAGGATTCAGCTAAAAGCCCTTGACATATTCTTCTAGTATTGATATATATATATCAGCTTTTGTAATTGCAGAAGCCAGCGTCTCACTCAAGATCATTAAGATTGAGACACTCCACTTCGCGAGATAATCATCTCGCCCGACTCCAGAAGGAGTTACTATGGTTCGCAGCAGCAAGTGTCCCACCACTGGACTGAAGCGTAGCGTGTGTCTGTGTTCCAAGTGTATCACGAGACAGAACAACGCCATCCAGCGCAGTGGTAACCTGCGGAGAGACCGCAAGGGCACCAACCGTAGGGAGCACGACACTAAGGGTCGTAACTACCACGGTCGTAGCGGCAACGGCAAGCGGCGCTAGCCATTCCGACCCGGACAAGTCGATAAACTGTCCATATTCTCTGTGATAGTATATAGATGACATGCAACGAATCCTTATCTGCAAACAAGCTACTTCGCCCATTGAGGCGCATATCTACGAGCATTTAGCGATGACCAAATTAAAGCAGATTATGCAACAATTTGGATTATTACGACAAATTGATTATTTTGCGCTTGGTACGCACTATTCGGGTACAGGATTTGTCACTATTGATATTGATTTATATACAGAAGAAGCAGTTAATCTGGCGCATGATTTGCGGCAACTTCAAGCATTTACGGATAACGAATCTTTGAACCTAGCCATGAGTCAAATCGCCGCAGAAAATGATTGTACGATTATTTGCAACAATCTTGATAGGCTCCAACATAACATAGCTAAATTAAACAAAAACGATTGGCAATCAATTGAAGAAATCGACCAGCCGCTTATTATTAGTCAGCTTGCCGAACACAAATTCCTGTACGAGAACGACAATCCTACTACGTCGATTAGTCGTATCTCTTGCGCCCTTAAGCAACCGCCAAATAGCGACGCGACGCTGCTAGCTTTATTTTATTATCTGGCTTTTGTCATTCATGGTACAGTATCCGACACAGCCAATGTTCGTTTGGGATATTATGATCTTAGTGAACACACTGAACGAATTAATAAAAGTACGTCTTGTATTTGCGACTTTGCCGCACTTAGCAATTTAGCAGACAGAGCCAAACTACGAGACATATACCATGAAGTTATCGGAAAAATGCTAGAAAAAGCAGCTCTAGCGCGCATTTCTCGCCGCATTAAATCCTTTTCATACGGCGATGGAAAAATGGATACCCCAAATATTGACATGTATATTTCAGAGACTGGCATCGTAGTTGGTGAGAAAACTTGGCAGAAATTAGCAGAAGAAAAAACAATTACTAATTTACTAAATAAAATGATTCTTGAAATAGCCTAGAATCACTCTATGAAATATTAGGACATGCACTGGACAGTACTGCTCTCTAATTTCACAATCTCAATAGCATACACGCCAAGTTTTTCTTTGCGCGGCGGGTAGATTTTCTGAAGAAGCCGAAGCGCTTCCGCTCTATCTTTGGCTTGCGGTACAATTTGCTGCCAATCCTCAGCTGCCAGCATCTTAGCAAAATTATCGTAGATACGAATCGACTTAATCCGTACCGCGCCAGACTCATGACTAGTTTCTAGCTGCAATAGCTCGCCAGCCTGCAAGCGCTTGATACTGCCATAGCCAACGCGAACCTCCAGGGTTTTACGACCCGACATGATGGCGTCGTAATATGGCTTTTTAATCCTCATTTTTCGGGCGGGCGCAGCATGACGATACTTAGCAGCCTGACGATACTTAGCAGCCTGACGATACTTAATATTACGAGCAAGCATGGCTTGGCCGCTAGACTGTGTTTTTCTGCAACGCTCCTTATGCAGCCGCGACTTGACGGTTTTGCTGTCAGAAACGGCATTCCTAGACGGTCTCGTGGATATCTTTACTTTACGTGCAGTCACAATAGACCATTATAACAGACCTCTACCTAACTAAGCCGAAAATGAAAAACGTCTGATAGTACGCAACTACTAAATACTATTTCTCATATACCCGCAGGTACATGCCGTACAATTCTTTCTTGTATTTCTTGACGGCTTTGTCTTCTGGAGATATTAATTCGTGGCCAGCGCCGATATAAGCTGGCGTCGTTTCGTAAGTAAATTCGGCACCGCTGGCCTTAGCCATGCCTTCGGCGATATTCAGTGCCATGGTTTTATCAATCAAATCGTCCTCGCTGCCAATTATCAAGCCGAGATGTTTCAAGCCTTCAGCTTTCAAATCATTGCGATAATTCTGCTTAATAATGACATAATTTGCCAGCGCCCGGTATGACAAATTGCCGTCAAAGAATTGATCTGGCAGCAGATGGTTGCCATAGACATTGCGCAGCAGCGCCATTTGCCACTTCGGAGCTTTAGAAGCGTCCGGTTCATAGTACGGCGAGAGCAGTAATACCCGCGAGAATAATCCATCGCCATACTGCGCCAGCCAGGTTGCCAGCGTGCCGCCGCCAGAATGGCCAATCACGCCCAGCTCGTCGCCCAGACCGCTGACTAGCCCGGCGCTGTCGCCCATGAATTTCACCAACTCGCTGGCGCGAACTTGCCCGTGAAGCTTATTGTCTTTCATACCGTGATGCGGCACTCGCGGTACGTACACATTGTAGCCCGCTTGGTAAAACCAGTCCGCCAGTTCTATCATCCCAGAAGGTTCAGCGCTAACGCCGTGAAGAATCATTACCGCGCGAGCAGTTTTCTTGCCGTGAGTTTTCAAAATTGGCCGGCAATCCGGACGCACCTGGCTGTTAGCGGTATCATCGGCAATGACCTTTTGGATATCCGCTACCGACTGGTCATAATCGCGCCGCTGGATATCGGCTTTCTGCAAGTCGGCGCTGCGGCTAGGCCATAGAAACGCCCAAGCCGCGAATCCCGCTATCAACGCGAGTATCACGCATATTACGATTAGTATTATCTTTTTGCTACTGAGCGCTACAGACATTTTTACACCTTTCATAAGCGAACTTTGCTTTTTACTGGCCGTTGATATCCAGCAAGGATTGCAGTATTGATAACCTTTATAACTTAATTATAGCATAAACCTTACAACACTCTCCTAAATAGTTATTGCATGATGCAGCAAACTACTCTATCCTTAATTTATGAGCGCTATTACTCGCCAAATTGCCGCCGTTCGCGCCAGTGATTCAACAGCTTACCGGCGCGAGATTTTTACCGCCGCGGGATGCGGGGTTTTCAGATTAGTAACCTATAGTCAGCTATAGAAAGGCTACCAAATGACCAAAAAACTACTAGAAATCGAACGCAAACGCCAATTAACCAGCGACGCAGAAGAATTATTCAAGCAGTTGCGAGAACTCGGTTTTGAACTGCAGAGTAATCTCCACGAAATTGACACGTATTATTCTCGTCCTGATGTCGATTTTATGCAGACGGTTGAATGCTTGCGGA